>ERZ1026858.1-NODE-1-length-212284-cov-189.865141_pt1 | contig 212284 bp, 181 predicted proteins | sample MGYA00380159_ERZ1026858 | MGnify/ENA primary metagenome ERZ1026858 (study PRJEB33269, sample SAMEA4719795) | human gut metagenome | biome: human-associated habitat; feature: organic feature; material: feces | place: Cameroon | collected 2013-10 ...
GAATATATCACCATAGTAAACACCAAATGATGAACCATAATAATCGGTATTAAGTAAATAATAATAATCGTTTCTTTTATCTTCTGGAATATAATTTATAAAGTTATTAAATTTTTCATTTATTTGACTAACATTGCTACTACCACCATTATCATTATATAATGAGAATTTTGTTTGACCAGAGTTTTTATCAATGTAGATATACTTTTTTAAAAAGTCATAGTCCATACAAAAATTATTTAAGAATGATGTATTTAAATAGCCATATATTGCTGTAAATATAAGAGATTTATAACAATAACCAACACTAGCTAATTCACCTTGTGAATATCCAGGAAGAGATAAATATGCAAATGGATGTACAAAAATAGAAATTTCATTCATACCACTTACATAAGTGTCAGCAACAGGAATTTCTTCTAACCCGTCACCTTTACTTATTAATTGATATACAGTATAATCTCCATGAGTTTCATCTGTAGGATTTCCATTTCTAGTTAAAGAGAAATGTTCTTTATATTCTAATGGTTGAATACCATCTTTTTGAAAAGCAACAGCCATAGCTAATCTATCAGCAGTTTCTTCACTAAGATCGAACATTTTAAAATTACATATATCAGATAAATCATTTGAATCTATAATTCTGGCAAAGTCTGTTTGAGAACAAATATAAAGTTTGTCATTGAATAAATCAATGACTGCCATTACATAATCACCCTCTACAAATGCATCATCTTTTAATAATTGATTCTTAAAGTTAAATACATTACTTTTCTTTATATCTGTAATCATAGGCTCATAAGTAATTTCTCCTACGTTGTTTGCAGACTTAATTGAAAATGCTATACCAGCAGAATCATCTTTTACTTGATCTGCTTTATATGTACTTGTAGCTACGAATAATTTAAGGACAAGACCATTTAATTTAACAGGATAACTAGTATCCATAGTTAGATAATGTGTACCATCTTTAAATTCATGGATTAAGTCCATACGTCTATTTAGAAAATCTGTAGACATGTACTATTCCTCCTTTTCTTAATATTATATTAAAGTTCATCGTTTAGGACAAAAAATAAGGAGTGTACAAACCGTACACTCCATTACTTTATTTTCTATATTGAATGTCCATGAGAATAGAAAACAATTCTCTGTTAAACAATTGATTATTTGATATATTCAGTATATCCTTATATGATTCATCTATAAACGTTACTCCATAATTATTGTTTATTCTAAACATGGATTTAGAATTAAACTCTCTATAATATTCAATATCAAGTTCTCTGTTATTATACTTTTGTATAAAATTCATAAGTTCTTGAATTGCCATTGAAGTGTTGTTATTTAAGACATACTTAAATATATAAGCTAGGAAAGATAAATATGACATATGAAGTTGTAATTTGTTATCATTGATACCTTTCACATCAATGACTCCAGCATCTTCAATATCAAATTCATTTAAACCATAATACAATTCTATACCTCTGCAATAGATATAGATATTATAATGATTTCTAAGGGTAAAATCTATATTATCGAATCTTGTAGTATTAAGTCTTTTCAATACATAAAATGCATCTTTCTTAATAGATACAATATCGTCTTCGCATAAATTATTCGCTTCTATTAAGCATTTACGTGCTTGTTCAATTCCATTACTTATAATCTTTGAATACTTTGGATCTTTCTGTAAATTACCAATTGCAATTTCACGTTGCAATTTTGGCATTTGAAGAAACATATTATATTCATTTGGAGTAATATACCCGCCCTGTAATAGAACGGATATATTAGCTTTTGCAATATCATACTCGTAAATTTCATTTATAATAAATCGTACTTTCTTTGTGTATAGAGTACATTTATACAAGTCTTTTTTATCCATATGATATCATCCTTCCGAATCTGATGGAAGATTATTTATTCCAAACAAGTTTATATAGGTTTCCATATTAGAATCAAATAATTGAATTCCATCAGATGAAAAAGATCCTTCAATTAAATTCATCATATCATCATAGTTTTTAACTACGTTGCTCACATAACCATAGTTATCTACAATGAATTTTATCAAAGCTTCAATCATGTTTACAGATATCTCATTATTCCAATCACACAGAATATATACTGATTCTCCATTGTAAACAATTCTCATCAAATCAATAAATTCTTTAAATGCTTCTGGAGTTGTTGTAAGATATTTTACATACCAAGTATCAAATTCTAATTCATTTGTAAAAACTTTTCCAATATTTGAATTACAATAAGGATTCAAATACTGTAATTTTTTACCACAATGTTCAAGAAGTGAATTAAAATTAAAGAAATGAAAATAAGGAAAATAAGCAGGAAGATTAAAATTCCAGCGACCAAGATTTTGATGTTCAGATAAAATCTGTAAACCATCCAAATTACCGAATATAATCATATACATCCTCCTTAAAATTCCATAAACAAAGATGTTGGTCTATTTGAAAGTTTGTATTGCTTGATTATATTTTGTACAAATTCACGTTTCTCTGGAGCAATACTTTGAGCAAGAAATAATGATGGATTATTATAATATAAAGAATCATTATAACCGACCACACCAAACTTCATACCCAAATAATCAAATAATGCTTTTGCAATTGGAGTCCACATACTTGGATCATCATTATCAAAATAAAATATATAATCGAAGTTTCTCTCCATTAATCCAGCAAGAAGTACTACAATATATTCTTGTACGCTAGGATCTAATTCGAGTTTATTATAATACTCCTGACAGAAGTTATTATAATCCCCTTCAATTAAATGAAACATTGCACGAGAATTTGGTAATAAAATGCTACCTACAATGTAATCATCGCTGCAACTATCTGTATCATTAACTACAACAATTTTCGTCTTATTAGGAACGAAAACTATTTTGTTTTTATTACATTCTGTAATATAGCTTTTCATGAATTGGCTTCTTATCATAATGAATGACTGAAGCTGATTCATATTTCCGATTATACTAATATTTCCAATCATAATTGGTTCCTCCTAATTTTATATTATTATAAGTAAGTTGAAGTTAGTTTAAATTGCTAACTTCAACAAACCTATATTCATAACTTAATGATTATTATGACGATTCTTTTTGTTTCTCTTACCTCTTCTTTTACCACCTTCATTAAATCTTTCTTGCTGATGCTTAGTACCAGTTTTCTCATTTCCCTTAACCATAGCATCATATAATTCTACTGGAGACATCTTCTGACTATTATCTTCTTCATTGATTATAACATCGCATGGTTCTTCTTCTGAAAGATTTTGTGATGCTTTATCAATACTAATTTCAGAGATCATCATATAGTCTCTATTGATTTCAATATTGACATAACTATATAAATTAACTTCATTAATTCCTTCTGATACAAAGTCTTCAATTTGACTAATACCAACATTAATGATTGATAATATATTTGAAATATTATATGATGTGCCTCTAGTCATCACAATATTAAACTTGTAATCCTCAAGAGCTTTATAAATGATATTACGATAAATATCAATTAAGTCTGTAAAGATACAATACATATAAGAATCTTCAGAATTACTTGAATCGAAAGAAGCAGTATCAACAAATGCATACCAAAGTGATAAAATACTATTGAAGAATGATAAAGTATTCTTTACATTATTGACAATTTTAAAGAATACTGGCATCATATCAATACTCAAATCTGTAGTATTAGATATCTTTCTAAGCATATCATTAATCATAGTATTAGCAGTGCCAACATTTTGAGCAGTGATTTTTGTATTGTTATCCTTAACAGTTGCAATAGATAAATCCATATAAATCTTAAATGCATCTGTTTCGTTTACAAATGGATTTGCATCTACTGTCATAACTTCATTAACTGTCTTAGCTAAATCGGTAATAGACATAGTAGAAGAATTACCTGCTACTACATTTTCAAATTTGATACCAGAATTATACTCATTGAATTTTTGAGCAAGACCTACTCTCTTATCATCTTCTTTTTCGATTTGAATATTGTTTTCTGATTCTTCTATTGTGGTTGTAAAGCTTTCAGTATTATTTACAATACTTTCTTCTTTCTCATCTTCTGTGTTCAAATCAACAATCATTACTGTAGGTATCTTCTTCTTTTTAGAAGAAGCTGTTGTATTATTGTTTACAACAGATGAACCTCCAATAATATGATTAGAATTAATTGGGTCTACATGATTAGATGTTCCACCACAGTTTATAGATTCGATAACTTCTCCACTTTCCTTATCTACGATTTCAAATTTCATTTTCTTTACTCCTTCTTTTTTAAGATAACCAACCGCATTGAGTAATGACTTAACATCATCACCCTCTGGTTTGGATAATGGTTTTGCGAAATATGTTCGTCCACATTCTGAACAAACAATACGATTGAATCCTTCATCATAATCCAAAGTACCACAACATAATCGTCCATTTACAATGTTTTTACATAATCTCTTTTTAGGATCTGCTACATACATTGTTGGATAATCTAATAGTACTGGACCGAATCCAGAACGATATCCCCAATTCTTCATACTTCGTGTTCCTATGTCTTCCATAGCAATACTATTATTACGAAGTTTAAAATAAAAGATATCAAATATCTCTTGAGCATATTTAATATATTCTGAAACGTCTTTTATAGGAACTACCTTTTCAATGATAGCAATACTTCCACAAGGAGACACTTCAAATATTTTATTACAAAATGGCTTTAACACATTTTGATTTACATATTCTCTGAGATTACTTGTAAAGCCAACAGGATCAGTTGCTACTTTCGCTACGATTCTATTATCATAAATACATTCGTAAGCTCTTCTGTTGGTTCCACCACCAATAAGTTTAAATCCTCTTCTGCTCATTAATTCACCAATAGTTCTATACATCTTTGGCATATCACAATGCATTGCTGGGGACATAGCTATTTTGTGCAATTGATTAATATCATCTATAGTGAAATATGAGAGTAATGGATTTACTTTTAATGAATCAAACCATAAAATGCATTTCTGCATAAGTTCTGATTCTTTAACCACATCCTTTCTATAAATATCTGATAAATGCTTATTGACTTTCATCTATCATCACACCTCCATTAGAAAAGATTCATTAGTTCTTGATCTGACATATTATCAGACGCTAATGCTCCTGACTGAGGAGTTACATCAAATTCCTCTTGAGATAATACCTGACCTGTATCATCATCAATAGAAACTTTTCCCATTGTTCTTTGCTGTGGAATTACTTGTCCATTTTCATCCAAGTAAACTCCCATAGCAGCTAGTTTCTCTTTTGTCATATCACCACCAGATAAATTATCAGGAATAAATCTATTCTTAGTGGCTATTTCTGGTGTGACTATTTGAGTATACATTACCTGATTTTCTGGTTTATTATAATCTTCAAGAGTTAATTCGTCTATAGGTGTCTTAGCAAATGTTGGATGATAATGAGCATCTGTAGCCATATCACAACCAAGATTACCAGACAATACTTTATCCATAAACATTTTTCTCTTGATATCATATTCTTCTTGTAACTTCTGATGAACAACAGGATCATTATTCATTTCCTGTGGTGTTGAAATAAGAGATTTATAATGCAAATCTCTTTCAAAGTCATAAGATAAACTAAAGAAATCAGAACGATTAGCATAATCTAATCCTGTATTACAGCAACTTGCAAGGATATCTCTAAATGATTCTCTAGAATAAGATGCTGTTCTAAGAGCTCTTTCAATAAGCTTTTCATGTTTCTTCCAATCTACTCTTTCGTTTTCATAAATAGTATACTTTTCTGCTTCAGACAAGCCAGCGTCCTTCCATCGCTGCCAACGTTCTTTATTTTTAGTATAACTTTCATTAAACAATTTAGCGAATGTTTCCACATATCTATTATAGCCAGCAATCTGAGCATATAATTGCTGAATTTCATACTGCTGTTTTCTATCTTCAATTTGAGTATGAACTGTAAAAGATTGACCAAGTTTATCCTTTTTATGTTTTACTTCAGTAATAACTTTTCCTGTTGCCTTATCAAAAATACAGAAATCATAAGCTCTCTGAAGACGAATTCCATTAACGTCATATACATCATATACAACATCATTTCCTTCTTCGGTTAAAGCCTTAGCTCTTTCTTGTTCAGCTTTTGCTTTGGCTTCTTCCGTTTCTTTATATATTTGGTCAGCTGGTTTAAACTTAAAACTTTCAGCCCAATCAAGCATTTCTTTTGTACCAGCTGTTCTAGCCATAATCAATGCCCAACCATACTGCTGGTTTTGTGAATATTCTCTCTGCTTTTCTAGCATATTGAAATAATCAACCATTTGAGTTGCAGAGAAAAAGTTATATGGATTTAATCCATATAACTTCATTCCAGGTGTATACTGTTTTAATCTTTCATCATTTGAATTTGTTCCAAATCCATAATTATTAAAAGTCATACCAGTGGAAGGATTAGATCCTACCTGAAATAAATTAACTCTCCCTGGTTGTCCACCCACGGAGAAGTTTGCTTCCCACGGAGGGGAAATGGATATATCTTGCTGATTATTAGGCTGGTTTTTATAGTTAACTACAATACCAGAGTTATCAGAATCAGCACCAATAGCTAACATTTCTTGAACTTCTGGATTCTGTTCAATGAAACTTTCAACTTGTTCATTGTTCATACCAGATAGTGTACTTTGAATTTGAGCATCTTGTAGCCGTGTCATTGCTGACGCTCTTTTAAGATTCTCCATTCTTTGATCTTTTGATAACATAAGATTCTCCTTTCAAAATAAGCTTGAGAATTAATCTCATATTTACATAAATAATATATGTTTCAACTTATTATTAAATTGTAGAGTAAGGAGTTGAAAATTAATATATGATAAAATCAGAATTATTATTAAATGACATTACTACATTTGACAAAGGTAAGAAAGCTAGATATCATATAAATGGAAGAGGTATTCCTAGTGTAACAGAACTTCTTTCTTTTATAGATTCAGAGGGTCTTATTAGATGGGCTAATAGGATAGGAAGACAAGGATTAGATAATAAAGATGTAGCAAATACTGCTGCTGAATTTGGAACAATGGTTCATGAATCAATAGAAATGTATCTTAAAAAGAAACCAGAAAAAGTAAATGATAATGTTTGTTTACAAGCATTTAAACAATGGTGGTCTGGAATAAACAGTTGTCATAGAATAAGAATCTTAGGACAAGAACAATCCTTAATGTGTGAATACTTTGCAGGAACATACGATTTACTCATATCAATAGATGATAAACCATATTTAATAGATTTCAAAACTTCTAATCACGTAGGATATAAATACTTTATGCAATTGGCTGCGTATAGATATCTTTTATATACTCAAAAGAATATTAATATAGAAGGATGCATTGTTCTTCAATTTGATAAAAAAGAACCAAAGTATCGTGAATTCACCCTTAAATTTTCTGACCCTTATGATTATGAATTTATTGAAAATTGTCATCGTTCATTTATGGGACTAGCATATACTTATTATAACGTAAATCTATGCCAAAGACAATTTGCTCAGATATTTTAAAATAAAATTGGGAGTGACAATTAAGTCACTCCCTATTATTTAGCCTTCATCACTTACAACTTCAAATTCAGTCTTATCATAATTATACTGTTCTGTAGTTTTATCGATTATTTCTGTTTGAACTTGTTTATTTGTTTTATTACCATCTTTATCATATATAATAAGAGTTCTTGTTTTCTCTGTTTTACCAGATTCTTCGTCAGTAGAATACTCATAGTTTATTTCATTAATCTTAATATATTCTTCTCCAACGAGTTTCTTTGTAATAACATTCTTTCTTCTATTTTCTTCATCATATATATAAGTAGAAACAACAGAATCATTATCAGAATAAGAAAGAAGTTTATTATCTTTATCATGTACTGTTTTAATAAATGAATCTTTAATCACTTTTCCAGAACATTGTTCAGTTATCTTAATAGTAGTAAGTGTTGTTTTATTACCAGTATCAGAATCTATAGATTTTTCTACACGTTTAAATAATTCTTTACCATCTTCAAGAGCATACATTCCTAATTCTTCTCCTTTAAGATCATATTCATGTTTTTCTGTTAATATACCATTTTTAATAATAGAATCAATCTTATAACCAGAAGCTGGATTATATGTTTCTGTTATATAAGATATAAGTTTTTTCTTAGTTCCAGTAATATCAAAGAATCTTTTAGTCTGGGATAATATATTATTATCTCCATCGAATTCTCTTTCATAATCAGTTTCTATACGTTTATCACAATCAATAGTTTTATAAACTCTATTTTCATTATCATAATATGCTTTATATTTATCATAGGTAAGTTTACTCTTAATAGTTTTTCCTACAATAGAAGTAATATCTCCATTTAAATTATAAGATACGATCTGTTCTGTATGTGTACTTTTATCTTTTCTACTAACAAGATTATTATCAGAACCATATTCATATCTTTGTCTTAAATATGTAATACCATCTCTTGTATAAAATTCTTTAGCTTTTAACTTACCACTCTTGTCATAATATTCAGTAGAAGTTGTTTTCTCAATATCAATAGACTTACCATTTTTAGAAGTAGATTTTTTGATTCTACAACTAACAACATTTCCATCACTATCTTTATCATATTCATAATTATATAGCGTTACAAATTTATCACTTACAATAATTTTACCATCAGGATAAACAGTACCGTCTTTGTCTTTAAATATTATAACAGTATCTTGTTTTGTTGTACTTATTAAATCTTTCTTTGTATCATCTGAAAATTTATTAATAAGATTATGAATCTCTCTTTTAATTGTACCATCTTCAATTACAATGTTATCCATAAAAAATAAAACCTCCTTTGAAATAAATATTTATTATAAAGTTGGAGGTGATTACGAAAATCACCTCCTTTACATTATAATTCTGTTTCTACAATACTATTTGTTTTTAAAGACTCTTTTACATCAATTATTCTCTGATTTGTACTTCCTCTCCATAAACAGTCTAAAGAAGCTTTATCCTGTTCAAATTGACCATCTATAAGATAATCAATACTTGATAATAATCTTGAATAAGAAAAACATCCTTCTTTGATTATTTGAAGAATTTCTTCGTAAGTGAATCCTGTATAACAAATTATATCTAATTCATTATCTGGATTAGATTTTATTTTATTTGCAAGTTCTGCCAATGTATCTGCTTGTAAAAATGGTTCACCACCACTAAAAGTTATGCCGCTATACATTGTAGATTCAAGAATTTCTTTATAGATATCTTCAATCTCTACAAAGTATCCTCCATTTGGATCATGAGTTTGCTGATTATGACAGCCTATACAATTATGATAACAGCCTTGTGTAAAGATTGTATATCTAATTCCAGGACCATCAACTGTACTATTTTTAGCAAATCCAGCTACTTTCAATTTCATATTATCATCTCCTTATTTTCTTCTAGTTAAGAGATCAGGTTCTGATGGATCAAAGTAAAAATCTGAATAACTGTAATTATTTACAAACAATTTTGTATTATTAGTTTCTACAAAATTAGAACACAATTCATTAATTGAATTTGAGTTTGTACAGAATCCATCTTCATGCATTGTACTTAAAATTTCATCTTCATCACCATCATATTCTTTTGTAAAATAAGCAGAATCATTAAATAATGATAAATCTGGATTTTGTCTATCCAAACATAAAAATGGACCACATGAATTTTCTTTATCAATCAAATTACGAAAATTCATAAGTTCATTTATTCCATCTATATACAACCAAATATTATATCTTGGTAATAATCCTTTATCATTTGTTTCAAAAAGATTATTACCAGGCTCATGTGCAATATATTGTATATCAATAAGATTTGGATATAATGTGTTTACAAGTATATACCAGAATTCAACATTAGGACACCATGCATCATAGCATACCACATGAAAGCATCCATTATTAATAGTGTCAATAAAATCAATATACCCTCTTTTATTATAGCATCTATTAATGTCTTTATCTTTCAACTCCTCATGCATGGAAAATAAAGTATTTTCTATTGTTTCTTCCCATACATTTTTTCCGTCATATTCGTTTTTACTTAATATTGAAATTAAGTTGTTATAGAAGTCGGTTAACGCTTTGTTTCCTTCTTCAGTTCCATTGCTTGAAAATGTTAATCTTGTTTCGCACCAATTAGGCATAATAATACCCTCCTTTAAATTAAAATTTTGATAGATTCTATCCTATCTATCATATTTATATTATATATCTATTTTTTATGTTTAATTGTTGCTATTACCATAGCAGTAGCAATCATGATTATAGATAGTATACCAAATAATAAGACAATATCTCTTCCAGTAAAAATAATTCCTGGGAATATAAACATTATTATTTTATATACAACACATGTCATTCCAAGTGGAACTATAAACATAAGTGCTATTATTATCCAAGAAATTAAAAGATCTACTTTCTTTCTATTATTACTTTTCATATTCTTTCTACTCCTTTTAATAATCACATGATTGAATAAACAATTCACGAGTAATTGGTTTATCACGTGGTACTTTCTTTTTAATCTTACTACCAAAAGAATCAGTACAAATAACTAAATTCTTAGCGTAATATTTATAATCTTCTTGATAGCCAGAATTATCCCAATAAGAAGATATATTACCTTTCTTATTATATAGACAATCCCAAGTTCTTCCTCTTGTATCATGATAATTTATAGGACATCTATTTTCATTATAAGATACCCAATATTCAAATTTTTCATCTCCTACATATTGCATAGAATAAGTTACATCACCAAATACATTTCTTTCAATCTTAGGAGTTTTATCTTTTGTTATATCTTTTGCAAGTGTATAACTAAAAGTAGGCTTTGGTTTAAAAGAAGAATATTGCTTATTATTATGTCTTCTCCTTCTTGTTCGACTCATATATAATAAAACCTCTTTTCATATAAATTTATAAAAAAGTTAAAGTATGTATAATTTGTAAATCTACATATCTATACTTATATATAATATAAGTGAATAGAGATAGTAATATGACTATCCTTAGTAATCCTATTCAGGTCTGGATGCTCGGAGACCTTTATAAAATGAGCAATATATAAAACAATACATATATGATATATTAAGTAAAGGAGCAACTTAATATATTGAATAAAATCTATGCTCCAGAAAAGTACTTAGGAGGTACAAGAATATGAAAATTGTTATTATATTTAAGAATGGATCAAGATATGGACAGAATGGAGGTTACGAATTCAATTATTTCTGGTCGGACTCCGAACAGAGAAATATCGATAATGAAGAATACTTCCATAAATTTAAACAATTTCCAACAGAACATGCAAAAGAAGAAATAATTAAACAAATGGAAGAAGATTTCGGAAGGGAGGTGCTCGACATATATCCATACTCAGACTAAATAAAATATTGGGAGGTCTTTTTAAGACCTCCCTTTATTTTTTTTGTTAAGAACGTTTAGCAACTTTGATGCCTGCATTGATACAGTTTCTAATTTGATTATCACATCTACGAAGTAATCCACAAGAAATATATTTCTTTGAATGTTCGATAAGACCCTTATTTACTTCATCACATTCTACTACTACATATATATCATCTGTACTGATTCCATAATGTTCACAGATATTATTAACTGCTTCTGCATCATTTTCAATACCATTATCAGACATATAAATGTCAAGAATTCTACCATCAACGAAGTATGCTTCTTTCATACAACCATTACCACATTCATCTTTACATTCACCCTTGCAGACTGGTACAGTTTCTTCAGAAAATTTTAATCCATTTGGAACTACAACATCAGAAAAATTATGACCATTTCCAATTGTATCTTCAAAGCTTTCACAAGCTTCAGTACATTCATCCTTAGTTGCTGTTTTACAATGGCTCTTTCCAGATTCATTAAGAATATTAAAAATTCGTTCATTATAACTCATGATATATATCCTCCTTTATTATCTGTTGAAGTCGATATAGACTCTAACATGTTTTCAGTAATTTCATATATACTATTGACACCTTTTGTGCGTTTACAATTAAGTTTATTATAAGCAAAGTATTTTCCATTAATACTTTGTAAGATAGTTAAATCTTCATATTCTCTTAAAAGTTTTTTCTTATATTCATACTTTACAGGATCTAAGATATTAAAAACAATTGGTTTCTTATTATTTATAATAGCTTCAGATTGAAATTGTAAAGTAGCTATTCCACTATTAAAGTTTTCTTGAATTAAATCTTTATTAATGAAGTATAAAGAATCACTAAAATCTAATTGATCATCTGACAATATATCATCAAATTTTGTAACTAGACATGGTAAAAACTGACTATCTACATAAGATTCATTTCTATAATTAATATATACTTCTTTTATTATATTTGAAATATCATCACCTATATATCTATATGTTTTAGATTCAGTATTATATAGAACATTTTTACTCTTTTTTCTTTTTAGCTTTCCAGTCTTTTTATCTCTAACTATCATAAATTCAGATGTTATATCATTTGATAATGCAAATCCAGATTCAAATGTATCTTTATTCATAAAGTTCGTTATGAACACTTTAGGAGTCATCATATCAGATGTAACGCCTGGAGCCATTCCTCCAATAGCAGCTGGACCCATATGTTCATGAATTCTAGAGATTGTTTTTGGTTCATCTTCATTTGAATATGATTCTTTTAATTCAGAAAAGATTGTAAGTAATTGAACAAATTCATTATTTGTAAGCCTGATATAATTATATTCTCCTTGGTCTGTAATGAATTTTTCTTTCATTAATTGTTTAGCTCTATACTCTGGCATTTCACGATTGTTTTTATTATCTCCACCATCTTTAATATCAAATACAAGATTATATGGTAGATAAATAGCATCGGTTATCCAAGTATGTTCTTTTCCTTCAAACTCATAATATATAGTAGGACCAGGAGTAATTAAATCTCCAGAATCTATATTTAATACATTGTCACAGAATTCCAAAAATTTTTTCTCATAACTTCCTACATAAGTTTTATATGTACCATCTGACCATTTATATTTGCCAGATATTCCACGGTTAGCAAGCATTTTTGTTTCTTGCCATTCCATATCATCTAATAGAGTTGTCTTTCCATAAACTTTAAGCATATTCTTTTCATAATTTTTTCTTGCTTGTTCTTTACATTTTTCAGAACAATATGCTTTATATCTTACAGATTTTTCATCCCATTCGGTTGGCTTTTTACATATACGACATATACCACAACCAGCACCTATGGGTTCTTTTTTATTGCATAAATCAAATACAATTCTATTTGCAGTATAACCTTTTTCATCACAAAGCATATCATCATGATATTTATCAATATGACTAGCTAACTTCGCTCTTTCAAAAGTTTTATTACAAAAAATACATTTATATTTTCTACTAGAAGCCATTAATATCCTCCTTTCATATAACGTATTTAATATAATGTTTTTGAATAGTAAATATAAAAAAGTTTATATATATATTATTAATATGAATAGAAGATATCTTCTGGATATTCATAGAACAGCTATTCAGTCTAAAGCTCTGAGTCGACTTTAAAACTGAGCATTTTTATAAGTTTAAATATCATTATAGATAACGGAACAATCTATATTGATAAAATAATCAATGTTCCATACAAGTACAAGGAGGTACTTATTATGTATATAAAATGTTTTTTACTTCACAATTTAGATGCTACAAGAAACGAAGAAGAGAGAAAATTAATAACTGATTATAATCAGTTATTAAATGGATACAATTACAGTTTACAGTTTTCTGAAGTTTTTCAATTTCAGAAAAGAATGTTGATTGAAATTGATAAATTTAGAAAATTCAATAATGAAAAATTAATTGAATTTTTTAAATATGAGAAAGAATGGTGTAAGAAAAAATACCTATCCAAATTTAAAAAATTTGAATTGATATATGATAATATTTATATTGATTCATATCATGAAAATTACAATCTACTTGCAACTGAGTATAATCATAAAATAGATCAAATGAATTTTATGATTGGTGATATATTTTTCAAGATTATCAATTATGATATTTCATACTTACCAGAGTTGAATTATCAGAATTTTGATGAGCTTAGCTTATTGTCATATTTCAAAAATAATTATGAAAAAATGACAGTGTTGGATAACATCATTAAATATATAATACATAAATTTAATGATTATTCACTGAGGAAAAAAATCTTGATATTCAAAAACAAGATAGAAGCTCAAAAAAGGACTAAAAAAAGAATGAAAAATTGTCATGAATATAATGATTGCTATATAGATATAAATAGTAATTCATCATGGGCAGATAAGGATTATAATTGGACGTTTGATCCTCAGTAAATATTCTCTTAGTAACAAAAGAAAGAAACGTGCTAGAAAATAGCACGTTTCTTTTTTATATGAAATTAATATTTGTTAATATTTAATGAAGGAAGTACGAACTGATTAGATGTAGCCATTAATGTAATAATCTTAGAGATTGTAGTTAATGTACAAATATCAGTATCAATACTTGTAAGAACTTTTCCATCATATTTACCAGTTGTAATATTATATGGGCAATCCTGAACAAGAGATTCTTCATAAATATGATTTAATTCTTCATCACTAAATCCACTCGGAATAGTAGAATACAGAACTTTTGAAATCTGAATATATGCATCAAGAATAATCTTAGCAATATCGATTTCAGTGTCATAACAATGTGTATTTGATAAAGACTTATAATACTTATATACAGAATTAGATGCTTTAAATCCTTCAAAGTTTGCTGCATATCCAACACCACTTAATGCTGCTGAACGACAGTTTAATACAGCATCTTCAAGAAGATCACGTTCTGCATCTCTATCTGCAACAGTAACACCACCAATATAAATTTCAACCATCTTACCCTTAAGAGAATTAAGTCTCTTCTTTAAAGTATAAATATCAGTTGTGTTATTTCCTTCTACTTCAAGCTTACTAATCTGCTTTTCAAGATAATCAAGTCTCTGGTCTAATAACTGTGTATTAGTACCATCATCATTATACATGTTTGCTGGATTAATAAAAGTTGTTTTACCAGCATCAGATGTAACCTTTTCAGCAGAACCACAGAAACTATCTACAGTTTCTGGTGTAGGAGCATAGCCTTTTTCAATATCCTGTTTCTGAATTTCTGGATCAAGATATTTCTTAATATATTTACAACCACAAAGGTCACAAATATCTTCAAACTGTTCCATATCACAGCCCTGAATATCTGTAATGATATTTAACCATCCACGATTTGCTGCTGGAGCCTCAGCCATAGACTGCATAAGTTGATCCATAAAAGAAGAATAATCACGAGAAATTCTAGGAGCCATAATTATAGTAGGAACCATCTTAGAAGCATCCTTGTCTTTAATAGGTTTAATGATATTCTTATAAAGAATAGCATCCAAAAAAGCACCCATTTCAATTGTGTCAATTGGATCTTTAAATGTATAAATCTTTGGGTTGTTAATTACACAAGCATTCTTTTCTGTATCATTAATAAGGGTAGGATCAAGAAAACCACAATCCATTGTCATACCATTAATTTCTTTTAAATATGTAGTACCATTCATAGAAGCCTTTACATCAATATATACATCCAAACCAAATTCATCATATACATTTGCTAGCATACTTGCTAACTTTCTATCATCATTTGTAGAAATAAGAGCAATATTATAAATATCTTCAAGAGTCGCTTTTCTACCATTACTCTTAATTTTTTCACAAATTTCTTCTGTTATCATTTTAAAAGTTTTAACAATATGTGTAGGTGTCATATTACTATTCTTTTCATATTCAGATAATGCTTTGAAAATAAGAGCAGATAAGATTGTAATAGATGTTGTAGAATCGCCAATCTTAATAGCCTGAGTACGAGTTTCTTCTTCAATATCTGCAAGAACAGACTTTTCAATTTCACCAGAGAACTGGATACTATTTAAAATAGTATGACCATCCTTTGTATATCTTGGTAAAGCATTTTCCTTATAAATAATTGTATTAGAACCGTAAGGTCCAAAAGACTTAGCAAGGGCTTCCTTAAGAGTTTCCATAGTGTCTAACTGAACCTTTCTAAGAGAATCTTTAGAAACAATATTTGTAAATAAATTTGACATAAATTATTTTCCTCCTTAGATATTGTAATTATTTAATTGTTTTTCTGTTTCTTTTTTACAACAAATCTTAATGTTGCATAATCTGGATCTGTTTTTCTATAAGTATCAATTATTGCAGTTTTAGAATAACCATGTGTCCAAAGATAGTGAGATACTTCTACGTCTGGATATGGTTTATCATCAAATGTAACATTGAATTTATAATTTAAAAATAGAATTCTCTTTTCATTGAAAATATTTTTAAATTTATATACGTCATTCTTGTTTTTGAAAATGAACTCTGTATATTTATCAAGATTAATTTCAGATGGATCTTCTAATCTTAATATATTTACTTCAGAGTGATACTTTTTTATAACTTTTTCTTCTTCTTTATTTGTACATAAGATTGTAACATGAACATTCTCCATAGCATGATATACAGATACAAGGAAGAATATTCCAGTTAAAGTAAGATACTTATCTTCACTAAGAAGATCTTTATACCTTGTAGTCATAATTTCTTTATAAATAGAATCAGCAATATTTTTATCATTGATACAAATAGAAAGTGGATTAGGATCATCACGATTAATCAATGCATGTTTAACTTGTTTTGTTGTCATTCCCATAATCTTTTGATTTATATACTTTGGATTATTATATTCTGCTTGAATCATTCTAAGAATAGAAAAATCCAAATCTATTACAGAATTAAAAGATATAAGAAAATTATGATATCCAGTTGCTGGATCCATCTTAACTTCTTTTTTTGAACCATCAGATTGGACTTCTTCAACCTTTATATTTTCAATCATACAATTACCACCTTTATTTCATCTTTCTTTTCTATAGGTGTAATATATATTTTATCTTCATCACAAACAATATCTTTTAAAAATGAATAATTATGATAGATAAAATTAGTAGCTGCTGATTCTGTCATAAATTTAATATTATCTTTTTTAACCATGTTTAGTATATACTTACCATAGTAATTCTTGCTAACATATCCTTTAAATTCTTTATTCTTATCAAATACAGAAATAACATAAGTTATATCTTCTTTTGTATTCATATTCAATTTATAGACCTCCAATTAAAAAATGATTTTTGCTAATGCTACAATAATATTGATAAATGATATAGTTACCATAATACCATATATTATTGGATTTAATATCATAAGGCTGTGTAATTTAAAATATACAAATCTATAGATAGTATTTATAAACTTATTCTTTGGTACTTCTTCTATTATATTATAAAAACCACACATAAATAATATAGCAGATAATAAGAAAATTATTACAGAGAAAATTAAAACTATTACTATTTTCATAAATCAATTCTCCTTTCAGATTTATTATAAAAACAGACATCCATAAAATATGATAGCTATTAAAATAATTGCTATTACCATTAATATTTTCATAAGCTATTTTCCTTTCAAAAGAGAGGGATGAATTTCATCCCTCTCAATAATATATTTTTAATCCATAAGTGAAGAAATGTCATTCATAACATCTTCGTATTCAGCACTGTTTGTCTTAGGACTTTCAGCAGAAACAGAATTATTTCCAGTATTACTATTAAACCAATTAGATTTATTGTATTTACTACTTCCTCCATTAGTATCTCTAGTAATACCAAGTTTTTCTCTTGCATCTTTAATAAAGCTAAATAAACGATGGTCATTAAATTTATTTGCTTCAAGAACAGAAGATGCTACAGCATTCGTATATGCTTCAACAAAACTATTAAGAAGAGTTTCAATCATATCAAGTTCGATATCCTGAGAATAGTCATAGTACTTTTCAAAGTTATTTCCGCCATTATAATTTGAGATTGCATATACATCAGAATTGATTTCATATGCAGCTTCTCCTTCTTTTTCTCCATTATCATTATTGATAAGATTGATTACAATAAACGTGCCTTTCTTACCATACATCTTTTCTCCATTTGCGATAAAGATAATACCTTTGTTTGTATTGACTCCAATATTTTCATAAGCATCTGGATTCTTTCTGAAAAGTTTAATACAGTGAAGAAACATCTGAGCCTTAGATGGAGAAAGATAGATATCAATATGATTATTTGTATCTACTTTATTAGCAGATCCTTCTTGTACAATGATAGGATTCATTGTGATTTTGAGCAGAGAGCTCCAATAAGTGAAAGTGAGAGCAGTGTTATCAATTGAAGATGCAGAGTTAAAAAATCTGTAAGCTGAACGAATTGATGGTGTGAAAACCTCGTTGTTTGAGTTCTGAGAAGAATTATTGTTATTCATTAAAATTACCTCCTGGATTTTTAATCCAATATATTTTATTAAATTGTTTAACATATGTTAATTTATAACAACCCGTAGCCTTCAATTACGTTAACTTATTAATAAAGTCTATAAGAAAGGAGTAAATCCAAATGGCAATTGAAATTGTAGATACTGGTGTTACATTAATTGATGAAGATTCAGACAATAAAGATGTCAGTTATAGTACTCCAGATTATCTTGGTAATATGAATCCAATTCCAGATAATAATAAAAGTGCAAAACGATATGTACCACTTGTAGGAAATTTATTTAATAAGAATAAACAAATTCAACAAGACAATCGTTATGATGCTAATGGAAATTATATAACTGTATTTTATCAAATGAATACAAGAAATAAATCTTTTATGGAAATGCATTACTACCTTAAAGCTAAAGGTATTAAAAATAATAAGTTTCATTTATTATTGTATGATAATGATTTAGCAAATGTAGATCCTTATGACCCTTCATTACCTACATTTATGAAACAAAAAGTATTTTTAGAATGCCAAAGAAATTTCTGGTATTATGTAAGAGAAGTTGTTAGAGTACAGAGTCAGGGTGGTCCTTATGTAATGTATAAATTAGATAGAGGTAACCTTGCATTGAATTTCTGTTTTACTCTTAATTTAAATATATATGAAGAACAACCTCGTCAGACGGGTAAAACTGTTGGTACTGAAGTTTGGTATTCGTGGGTATATAATTTTGGTTCTCGTAATGCTAATATGATATTCTTAAATAAAAAACATGATGATGCTAAACGTAACTTAAGTGATCTTAAGAATCTTATAAAAGCATTACCATCTTATTTAAGATTTGACCAAGCATTTGGTATGGATGGTAAAAAATTAAAAGCAACAAATACTGTACAATATTTACAGCATAAAATCAACTTCAATAAAATAGAAGCTTTACCAATGGCTAGAAACCGTACAGCAGCAATATCATTACTTCGTGGTCGTACAGTAACAAATTGCTGGATCGATGAATCTGCATTCTTTCAATTCTTAGAAGAATCATTACAGAATGGTATGCCTGCATTAACAACTGCGTTTAGAAACTGTAGACAAAATGGTGCACCTCATGGTTTATGTTTAACTTCTACTCCTGGATTTTTAACGACAGAAGAAGGTCAATATATGTATGACCTTAAAAATAAAATGACTCCATTCTCTGAATTATGGTATGACTTTTCATTACAACAATTAACAGATACTTTAAATGCTAATGAGAAATCTATATTTGTATATATTAGAACTACTTATCAACAGTTAGGATTAAGTGAAGAATGGTTAAAAGAAAGAATTAAGGAACAAAACCAAAAGTGGACTGATATCAGACGTGAATTCTTACTTGAATGGGCTACAAGTTCTGAGAATTGTCCATTTACTCAAGATGAATTAAGAAACGTACAACGTTTTGTTAAAAATCCTATTAAACAAATTTATATTAATAATTACTTATTTAATATTTATCAAGAGATAAGTCCTAAAGATAAAACATTAATAGGTGTCGACGTAGCAGCTGGTTATTCTAAAGACTCATCTGCGATTTCTATCACAAATTCTGAAAATACAAAATTAGTAGCAGATTTCAATTGTAACTATATTAATCCTGTTGAATTAGGAAAAGTAATTTATTCTCTAGTAATTAATTATTTACCAAACTCTCTTGTTACAATTGAGCGTAACGGTGTAGGTACAGGTACATTAGCACAATTAATGAAATCTAGAATTAGAAATAATTTATACTATGAAATTAAAGAAAGAACGATTGAAGAACGATTAGGACTTGGTACAAAATCTAATAAACGAAAGCAAATAACAAAAGTATATGGTGTTGATAACTCTAAAGATGTGAGAGAACGATTAATGGATTTACTTACAGATAGAGTTAAAGATCATTATGATAAATTTGTTTCTCCAATACTATATGAAGAATTAAAGAATCTTGAATTAAAGAAAACAGGCAAAATAGATCACTCTGCTAATAGTCACGATGATGGATTGTTCTCTTACTTATATTCTATATATCCATTATATTATGGTAAGAATATAAGAGAGAATTGGAATATAACTATTCCTACTTTAAGAACTGCCGAAGATGAAGCAGAAGAAATATTCCAAGATTATAGTGCAACTGAAACAATTGGTATATCACGTGATTTAGAAAATATTGATAATGATGATATGATTAAAGAACAATTATCTCAATTAGATAATAGTAAATTATATCAACAATTTTTAGCAGAACAAAAGATGGAAAATGATAGAGCAATGGCACAAATCTTAGCTTCAAAAATTGGTAGAGATGCTTATGCTAGACAATTTAATGTCCCTAGAGATCAGTTAGATACTGATGATAATGGATTTGACATGTTGGGAATTATAGATAATTTTTATACACAAGATTAAATAAAACGAGGGATAGGTTTAAAAACCTATCCCTCTTATATTATTTTTAATCATTACTAAAATAAAATTTTACCAAGTAAATTATTTTCATAAAGTGGTTTAACTTCTTTAAATAATTCTGTTAGTTCTTTTTCATTGAATGTAATAAATTTTCCATTGAAATTTACAGAAATAGATTTATCATCTTTTTCTTTTGTTTCTTTTTTATTATTTACAATGTCTTTTGTATTGTCATCTTCCAATAATTCTACAATTACCCAATCACTACTAAATAATTCAATATTAGTTTCTTTCCACGGAACCATGCCATATCTGCTCTGTACATATAAATATGGAGCTGTCATCTTAGAATTCTTGTCTGGGTATTGAACTCTGATAACAACATCTGGAGACCAACTAGGAAGTCTCATACCATAAGTACCTAAATATCTAGGATGTTCTAATTTATTTTTGGCTACATCATTGATAAAATCAAAAGCCTTACCAAAAGTTAAACCTCTCTGAGTAATTTTATATTTAGTAATATTGACGTTTTCCATTATTATTTTCCTCCTTTATATTGTAATGGTTTTGTTTTCAAATTTCTTATAAGCATCAAAATAAATTCTATCTTTATCCCCATCATATGTAAGTTCATAATACATACCATCAGGAAGATTTGTGCTTAATAGAGCTTTCCAATTCTGAAGAGCTTTTACCTGCCATACTACATATACATCATCCAATGTAAACTTAACATTATCAGTTACATCAAGATGATCTTTTACGTAATTATATACTTCTTGTCTCATTCTTTCAATCATAATAACAATTTTCCTCCTTAGTAAATGATTCAGTATCATTATCCATTTTCTTAATACTTACCATCATTCCATCTTTATTAAATTCCTCTAATTCTGCTTTAATCAATAAAATAGCATCTTGTAGAGGCATATTCTCAGCGATGACTTCAGAATTAATCATAATGATATATCGATTTTCTTCCATGATTTCCTCCTGTTATTTTTATTTATTTGAAAGTAGGTACATCTCTTTTTTGAGAAATATCTTCAAAACCATATTCACTTAATTCTTCTATAGTACGAATATCACATACATTTATAGTATTTATACTTGAAATTCCACTTTCAGAACAATCTAAAGTAATTGTATCTACTACAGATGGTTTTGTATTTTTATTTACATAAGAGAGTACCTCTCTTTCAGGACACATTGTAAAAGAAACTATACGACCAGATATAGTTTTTATACCAGCAATTCCATCAGCAACTGTAATTCTATATACATTATCATTTGAAACTTCAATTACTTTATGAGTAATTTTATTTCTTTCTTGATAACTAAGTTCTAGAACAAGTTTGATAATTGCTTTACCTTCACATTTCAAAAAATTAATCATTAGGATTTACCTCCTTTAAATTATTATTGAAATGTTCAGGATTACTTATTATTTATTTTTCTAATAATGGATCTTTTACTCCATTAGCCCAAAATTTGTTTACTGTTCTCATATTATACTTTAGCTTTGGATTTTTCTTATTCTTTTTAGTAGGTCTAAGTAATAATGGCATCATATAATCATCAATCTTATCTACTAATTTAACAAGAGCCTTATTGATAATATCGTTTACTTCACTATTATTAGCAGTAAATGCAATCGTATACATAGCATTAGAAGCATAATATGCATATACCTGTTCCACAATATTATCTTCATCAATTGCTTTAAGAACAGAATTAGCTACTAAGACAATAACAGTTCTTAAATATCCATCTGGATATCCAAGAAATACACCAGACTGTGACAAACCAGTTTCATAATAAGAAATACTTCTAGGAGAAGGATTAATTAAAGATACCTTTTCATCATATTTCTTACAGAATTTATTCCAACTATCTCTTGCTTCTTTGTAAGCTTTATTAATAATAGATGGAGTTTCTTCAATAGTTTTCAAAACTCTACTAAGAGTAACAGCTTCAGTAAATGCTTTAGAGATTTCTCTTAACTCACTAGCTTTTTCTGGGTGCTCTTGTTCGATTTCATTTGCTTTATCTTCAAGTTTATCAGTAAACTTATGATATACTTCATCAGAATATTCATCCATAAGAGTACCAGAAATATTGTTCATAGGCTCTAATACATTTTTTAATTCTTCATTAAAGTCCTTAATCTCTCTGTCGATATAAGTGTTATTTACAAGATCATTAATAAATGACTTTGCAAAAAAGTTAATAACATTCTTATCAGCTCCTACAGACATAGCTTCAGAATTAATTGCAGCTTTGATAGATTCTGGCAATGCTTCAAATACATTAAACTTTTCTCCAGACTTGTAACGATTCATAACTTCAATAAGTTTAAATGCATCATTATCATTTACATTACTATATTTCTCTTTAAGAACTGCCGTAAGTTCTTCATCTGAAACAGAAAGATTTGTAGCTGGAACATCATTAAATTCTTCAATAGACATCTCACCATCATCATCTGTATTAACAACTTCTGGTAAAACTTCTTTTAATTCTTCTCCAGATACAACTTTATTTACAGTATCTACAAGTTCTTTAGTTATATCTTGTAACGATTCTTCTTTATAAAGAGTTCCTCCACTAAATGTAATATTACTAGAAACAAAGTTTGGAAAAGCTGTTACTTTATCTAAAATTTTTGTAGAAGATTCTTTATCTTCGTTAATAACTTCAGCTTCATTAACAATAACAGATTCTTCATTATTTTCGGTTTCTTCTGGAAAATATTCTCCTTCATTAATTACCTCATCAGAAACAACTTCTGTAATTGCTTCTTCTCTCGCTAAATTATTTCTGATTTCATCTTCAATTGACTGCATATCGTTTTCCTCCTGTTTATTAAATTTAGACATATATTCTGCATATAGTCCTTTTGCCTTTAATTCATTCTGTTCTTCAAGTGATAATGGAGTATCACTTTCAAATATACTTTTTAAGATATCATCATTGATTAATTCAGATTCCTTTTGAATATTAATCTTTTCTTGTTCAATTATATTAGGATAGTTATAATATCCATTTTTCATATTATCCATAATTTTAACATCTGGATTTCCTTCTCTAGCTGAACATAGTTCCCCTATTAAAGAATCTACATCACTATCAGATAATTTTCCATAGAATTCTTTTCTAGCATTGTAATCCTCTATACTCATATTATTCTTCTCCTTCGTTATCAATATTGTCTTCGTCTGGTTCTAATGGTTGTTCATCTTGTTGCTGAACATTCTGTGTCATATTTTGCATTAATAAATTTTGAATAGCTATTCTAATTTCAGTTAAAATAGACGGACTATTCAAAACATTACAAAATTCATCTTTAAAAATATTACCCATAGGAGCAATATTAGAATATAAAAAGTCACATACTTCTTTTGGATAGTTAAAAGATAAGAATGTATAAAAATCAATATCGAAACCAGAGATGTAATAAATTACATCTTTTATTCTAGCTATATAAACAGCAGCTTCTATATTTCTAGAATCGTCTAGTACTTTTCTCATATAATTTGTAGTACTATCTTTACTCTTTTTATATTTATCTAATCCCATATTATGATAAATTTCATTACCATGTATATAGATATATCTAGCAAAGAAATTAATGATGTTTCTGGAATACCCAGAAACAAATAAATCATATAAGTTATATGCTAAAGTATAACAATCTGGTTGATCTCCAATATATTGTAAATTAAATGAAGAACAAATTTTATTTATAATTGTAAGATATGTGTCTTGACGAATAGACATTATATTATCAGCATCATTAGGAAAGGAAGAAAGCATTCCTTTAAAATTCATTTCATAAGAATTTATAATATTTGGATTTGACAAAGCTGGATTATAAGAAAAACGATTTCTTATATTAGAGTCAATGACATCCATAATATATTCTGTACTAAATTTAGATAAAATTTGAGCAATTTCACCTTCAGCAATCATATTATAAACATTGCTATTTCTATATAAATCTATAGGCATTTACTAACATCTCCTTTTTATATATTTTAATAAATTGTTAAAACACTTGTAATTACAAAAAATAATGGGGCAACTAAAAGTCACCCCGATTATTAAAGAAGCCAAATAGAATATATTTAAGCTTCTTTCATTCTTAAAGCAAATACTATTTGAGAATATAACATTTGCCATTTAATTTTGTCTTTTCCGATTGATTGAACATTTGACAATGGAGGTAAATCTCTGTACCATGATATAACTAATCCTACAATATCAGAAAGAGTTTCTTCAACGAATTTAATAGGATCATCAACTTCCCATTTATAAAATCCATTTTCATCTTCACATACAATAGCTCTATAAGCACCTGTTAGAATATACATAAATGCTTTCGGAGTTTTGTATTTTACCTTATTTCCATAAAACAATGTTTTGAAATTTTTGTTAGCTATCTTTACACATCCAAGACAACCATATTTACCTTTATAAAACTTACTAATGTTTGTTTCAATAAAGTCATAAATTGAAATAATATCCTTGATAATATATTTCAATTTATAGAATGAATTTTCAATCGTAGCTCCATACTTTTTGTCCTTATCAATAAACTTATTTACGATTGCTTTACGAGTCGTAAATGAAATTGTTGGACAATTGGTCATATCAGAATAAGTTTGTATATCAAACATGTTGATGATTGCAATAATTTCTGCCACATCTATTGAACCAAATGCATTTTCATAATATGCAATATCTTTTGCATATGGTTCATTTTGGATTGTTTCTTTAAGCCAATCAAATCTATGTTCAAGATTTGCTATTGATTTATTTACAATTTGCTGTGACATATTTCTTGCAGCGGCAAGTTTTGTAAAATTTTCTTCAATAACACTACCTGTGATTATCTCAAGAGTAACATATTGTTTACCCCTTTCAATTGTATCACGAGTTTCTAATATTGCTCTATATGTGTGTCCACCATCAATATTACCATGAATTTCTTCATTAGTAAATTCGACAGTTACCTCATTTGTTTTTTCATTAAATGAGATATCATTTGCTGATATTACAATACCTCTATTGAGGTAATGGAACAAATGATCTTCAGTATCATAGAGAGAATCAATGATTCCTCTAACTGTTGCCGTATTCATTTTCTGTGAACGTGGATTAGTTCCTGTTGGAATATTATCAGGAACATCTTTAATATCCACAATAACGTTTGCCCTTTTTCCATTGTTAAAAGGGTCCTTGATAAAACTGCAATCGAACGCTTTAAATGTTACTTTCATTTTTACTTGCTCCTTTTTTCTTTCTTTAATCTTTTGATAGTCTCTTTATTTTCTTTTTCAAATAAAGACATGATAAAGAGCTTCACCATATAATTAGATGGCGTTTTAAATTTTTTGCACAAGGTCTGAATCTGTTTGAATTCTTCTTCAGTCACTTGTGTTGAAAGCGAGTAATCATATCCAGACGGTGGAAATGTCGGATACAGTTTCAATGCTCTTTTGCAAGCATCATCATCAAACCTACTGATTAATAAACGTCTAAATTTTGATGACATGGTTAAGCTAGACTTTTTGAAGTAGCGATATACTTCTAAAGTGATACCGATATCGATTCGGCATCTTAAAAGTTCTTCGTCTTCTTTAAAGACGTCATTGTTTATAACATACGGTATTTTTTCGTTATTCATAATATTTTAGTTCCTTTCATTTTTAAATTTTACTTTATTCATTTGACCATATGAAATCCCTTTCTTATGAATAAAGCTAATATTGTTTATGTCCGATAAAGAGATATGATATCTCTTTTATTCACATGAATAATATATAAATAAAAAAGACATTAAGAGGACAGACAAGTTTTCTTGTCTGTCCATTACTTTATTTCTTGTCATTGAATTTTGTAGTTAAAATAGTATTAATCATTTCATCACTCGTTTCGTTAAATGTATCATTCTTAAATACCTTTTCACCAAAGCATGGTAAGGTTTCTTGAAATTTAACAAGTTTTGAATCATCTTGATATTCGATAAATTTTGGAACCTCTTTATTTGGACTGGCTGGTTTTGGTTTCTTTCTTTGATCTTTATCAGGGGATGGTTTTAGATTAGGATGAGTTTCAAATATATTTCTTCTAGTTCTTCCAATAGTTTCTCTATTAAGATAATTTAGAAATACTTCTGATGCACCTCTTTCCATAATACTAATCATTTTTAATGATATCTTATTAGAGTCAACAACTTCATCTACAATGTTTCCTGCTAAGATATCATCATCCATTCTTGAATTTTCTTTCTTGATTAAACTATCAAGAATCATTTGTCTCTTTGACATTATAATCTACTCCTTTTAAAATAAAATATAGGTGGAGTATTTTCTACTCCACCTAAATAATATATAGTTACATTATATTTTCATTAGATAGTATGTTTTACTCTATCTCTTTCTTCAGCTTGTTTTGCAGAATTCCATCTATCAACAGTAGAAGTTAAGTATCCAGTAATACGTCTAATACGTTCAAAACCAATACCATCTTCACTTTCTTTTCTGTGACAGAATGGGCATTCATCATTAATAACACCAGTATGACCACAAACAGGATCTCTATCTACAGGATGATTAATTGCACCATAACCGATATTATTATCATGCATGCATTTTATAACAGCTTCAATAGCTTTTAAATTCTTAGAAGTATCTCCATCAAACTCTACATAACAGATATGACCACCATTGCAAAGTTCATGGAAAGGTGCTTCTAACTTAATTTTTTCTTCTGCTGTAATATTAAAGTATACTGGAATATGATTACTATTTGTAAAGTATTCTCTATCGGTAACTCCTTCAATAATTCCAAACTTACTTCTACACTGTTTTAATGCTTTACCAGCATATGATTCAGCAGGTGTAGCAAATGTACTAAAGTTTAATTTATATTCTTCAGAAATCTTATCTGTAAACTTACGCATATGCTTGATAATAGCATATCCTTTATCCCAATACTCTTTTCCTTCACCATGATGATGACCATAAAGAGCAACCAATGTTTCTGCTAAACCAACAAATCCAATAGACAAACTACCGTGCTTAATTACTTCACGAATCTCATCTTCGGGACCAAGTTTATCAGAACCAATCCAAACTCCTTCTCCCATTAAGAATTTCATATTCTTAACTTTAATTCTAGCTTGGATTTCAAATCTTTCTAGTAACTGTTTTTTACAAAGTTCAAGATACTTATCAAGTAATTCATAGAACTTGGCTTCATCACCATTAGCAGTTAAAGCTAACATAGGAAGATTAATTGTTGTAAATGACAGATTTCCTCTACCATAAGCAATCTCATTATTAGGGTCATAAACATTTCCCATAACTCTCGTGCGGCATCCCATCGCACACACTTCTGTTTCTGGATGACCTAGTTTATAATATTGCTTATTGAAAGTAGCATCTTCAAACACGTAATTGGGGAACAAACGTTTTGCTGTTACTCTATAAGATAACTGAAGTAAATCATAGTTAGGATCTTCTGGATTATAGTTTACTCCTTCCTTTACCTTGAAAATCACAATAGGGAAGATAGCTGTTTCTCCATGTCCTAATCCAGCTTCCATAGCAAGTAATAAGTTCTTAGTAACCATTCTACCTGCATTACTTGTATCTGTACCCAGATTAATTGAGCTGAAAGGCACCTGAGCACCTGCTCTGGAGTGTAATGTATTAAGATTATGAACAATACCTTCCATAGCCTGATAGCATTGTCTTTCTGTATCTTCAATTGTCATTTTTATAATATATTTAATATTCTTAATAAGCTGTTCTTTGTCACCATTATAATGAGAATTAGCATTATTTACTAATGTAAAAGCATAATCGCCTCCTAAGAATTTATCTATAATTTCATCTGTAATAGAAATAGGAGTTTTTCCAGAATTATCATAATTTAACTGGCTAGCTGTTTTAACTGACATATTAATATATTTATTAATAAGTCCAAACTCAATAGCTTTCTTGACATTATTATTCCATACTTTTCTGAACGTCTTATAAATACCAGGAGCCATAGCGTAATCAAAATTAGGTATTGCCTGCCCACCCTGTCGATCACTACAATCAACAGGACTATATCACGAACTTCACCTTCAAGTGGTCAGTTCCCAACGCACTTCGGAGCTGTATCAATCTCAGCCCTAACGATACTCGGTTACTCGGTCTTCTTATGCAAGACCTATCCTTTTTCTAGTCTCTAGACCTTCAATATATTATCGAATTCATCTATAGATAATATACTATATTTTGAACTTATGTTTTTATTATAGTATATAAAATATAGTGTTTGGATTGGAATTCCAGTTTTAATAGCTAATTCTTTCATTGTTCCTACAAGATAATGATTAAAGAACGGTTGAACAAAGAAAGTTATTTTAAATACTTTAGAATTTATAGGAATAAGGTTATTTTTAAAAGCATGTATAGTATTATATTGATGAGTACAAAATTCTAAATTTTCTATAGAATTGTTTAGTTTATTTCCATCTTTATGATTTATAACTTCGTACTCCGAATTTCTTATAAACGCTAATGCTACTATTTTATGAACATAAACTTTTATCTGTTTATTTTGTTTATCGTTCAAAGTAACGTACATATAACCTCTTTTACCTAAAGTCTTACTCTTTACATGATTAGTATTTATATTAATTATATCCAAATTTGAATTAATATAATAACAATCAGAAATGTTTTGTAAGCTATATAAACTACTTATCTGAATCATTAGTTCTATCACATCCTTTATAATGATGATAGAATTCGATAATATAAAGCTTGGCACAGGATTCTTGCGGGCTCATTCCCTGTTAGCAAAAGAATTAATATATCATTTCCTATATAAATCTAAGCGATTCTTTCACACCTCGCTGATAAACGAGTTCACGTTGCTTTGCAATTATATATTTCTATATAATGGCACAGTTTTATCTATGCTGATCGTTCTGATTACTTTGAATAGCAATGGCTGCTAGAGTAGTGTAAGAGCCAATAGAATTTGGTTCTCTTAAATGTCCATGCCCAGTGTTAAATCCATCTTTAAATAACTTAAGACAATCGATCTGACAACAAGTAAGAGTCAAAGCATAAAAGTCTAAATCATGGATATGAATAAATCCATCTGTATAGGCTTGTACAATATCTTTACTAATCATATTATTTAGATAGTAATTCTTGGATACATTAGAACCAATCTGTAACATAGTACCCATTGGAGAATCACCATCAATATTACCATTATCACGTTTCAGATCATTTTCATAAGATTCTGTATTTAAAAGGGTAGAGATTGTATTAGTAATAGAATCTCTTGTATTTCTGATTTCATTTCTCTTTTGACGATATAATATGTATTCTTTAGCTGTATCAGCAAATCCATTTTTGATAAGAGTTCGTTCTACAATGTCTTGAATATCTTCTATATTAATAACATCATCTTTGTTTTCATAACAAGAAGCAAAGCATTCATCGTTAATAATATCTACTAATTTATTACAAATAGTAGAATCAAATACCTCATCAGTATGAGAAGCTAAAACAGCTTTTTCAATAGCATTAAAGATTTTGTTTCTATCAAAATCAACAACACTTTCATTTCTTTTGCGTACTTTCATTCCATAGTCCATAATATGGGACCTCCTTTTAATTTAGTTTATAAATAAGTTATGGTTTCAGTCAATAAAAAATAAACGAAAAATAAACACCAACGTACATATAACGTACGTTGGTGAATATTCTTAAACTATCTTATATTATCTTTTGAGATGACTTATTTGTCACATTTATTCTTGTCATTACAACGACTACAGATAAGATTATTTTTGTTTGGAGCATCTCCATTAGGACAATCCTCATAATAATGATATTGTTGTTTAGGTGTCAAAGATCTAATTATCTGGTTAATAACATCTATATTCTTATTAACAACATCTACATTCTTACTTTCATCCATATTTATATAGATTCGATAAATCGTATGCTCATAAGATGTTCCGAAAAATTTTTGAGTGATTTGTACTCCATCAACAGTTAAATCTTTAAACTTTTCACTGATCACCTTATTTTCAATATCATCATCAATATTTATTTTAGAATAAGCAGAGATATAAGAAAACAAATCAACTTCGTCATATTTACGCTTTAAAATTAATTTTATTTCAAAAGACTCAATTTTTTGTTTTTCATTGATTAAATGAATACGTTCTATTACCTCTTCAACTGATTTGCCGATTATATTTGTAATTATAGGTGTTCCTGCAAATATTTCAGGCACGTCAGATTCTGCGTTTATAGTTTGAGGTTTATTTAATTTTTGCTTGTTTGTCTTCTTTGGCTTTTGTTTTTTCGTCTCAGACTTATCCAATTCCTTATCTAATTCAGGGAACAATTGTTCAACACAAACTGTTTCCTTAGCAGCTTGATAGATACGTTCCATTGTAAGGTTCGATACATCAGAAAGTGTTCCAAATGTAAAACCTTTTCCATAGAACTTGTCATCAATTATACCTGCGATGTTAGTATAACAATAGTCTACTGGAATAATGTTATCTTCATTTCCTTCATATAAAGGAATGAATACCTTCATATTATCTGGAAGATATTTAATGGCTTCTTTCAAATCACCAATTGTCATGTTTTTCGATTCCATAAGATCGGGAACAAAGTCATTATCATTCTTACTCTTTACATTTACACACACTGCGTTTGGAGAGAAAGGACTGATGTTAATCACTTCATGATTCAAATAATCAGAAATGATATTAGTGGTTACTACTGTAATCCCATTCTTGTACTTTTCGGATACAAGGATATCTGTACCCTTTTCGATCATTCCACTGTCGATAATGTCCTTCAGTGTTACAATTTTCTTGTTGTTATTCATTTTAGTTTCCTCCTATAAATTAAAATAACACAGCTATTTTGAATAACTATTTCATATTGTAAACTCAGTTAGTCAAACCACGAAAAACGTCCTTCTTCAATAGAAATATACTTATTATTTTCAAGAACTAAACAATGAATTATCTCGTTAATAATATCTGAGTTTTTAGTATTTTTCATATCTATGAAGCATGTATAAATATTTTCTTCATTTTGAGTTTCTTCATTAAACTTTGAAACAATATTTATTTTATCAACAATTAAGTTTTTCTTTTTACTAGTAGCGATATAAGTTATTTTAAATTTATTATCAATCAAAAAATCGTTTTTAAACTGAGCATAAATATAATCATAAAAATCAAATGCAATATCTTGATCTTTAAAAGATAAAACAAGTTTAATTTTAAAAGGCTTACCTAAATTAATGATATCTTCTTTTACTATTTCTTTTAATACTGTTTCTTTTATTGGTACTGTTATTCCTTCATTTTTACTTTCAACAGTTACACATATATCAGAAAACATAGGTTTGATATTGATTACTTTGTTGTCTAAATAATCAGAATAATCAACATCAGTCATCATTATAGTTCCATCCTTATGTCGTTCGGATACAATAATATCAGTATCTTTTTCAATAATTCCACTGTCGATAAATTCCTTAAGTGTTAATTCATTTACATTCTTCATTTTTAATTTCCTCCATTAAAATAAAATATTATAAGGTATCTATACCTTATTACTTAAATAGTATATAACAGAATAAAAAATTACAGAGATACTTTTGTATCTCTGTGATATTTAATAATAAAATTCTTCTATTACATTACATGGTTTAAATATAATAAATTCAGGATCATTAACATTTTTAAATATCCATCCACCATGAGTACTTTTTATTCTATTACATAAAGAATCCATTATACTAGACGGAGAAATTATATTATGATTTTTAGCAAACCAGGTTTTATTATTACTCACATATATTTTTCCATCAGGAGAAAATCCATAAAATAAGTTATTTTGAACTTTTCTATTTCTAGCTTGTTCTAATGGACTAACCCATCTAATATTACTATTATAATATCCCAAATCATTATCGATTCTATCCATTGTTACATTTTGTTCTCCATATTTTTCACAGGCTTCATTATATTTATTTATCTGATCATTATAAAAATCATCAAATTTAGAATATTCTGTTGTTAAGCCTCTTCCTCCATAATTAGGATAATCTTTATTGTTTTTATTATATATTCTTCCTTTCATATTATTCCATATACTATGAAGTCTAGGATTATTTTTCGCCAATCCTTTTTGAGAAAAATAAGAATTACAATGTGTATGTTTACTAACTGAATCATATTTCAATAAAGAGTCTTCTCTTATATCTCTAGTTTTATTACAAATATTACATATACATTTATATTTTCTTCTATAATTTTTACCATCTAAAAATTCATCTATTATTGTTATATCATTAATAGTTTGACCTATATTAAAATATTTACCCATAAAATATCTTACCTCCAACTTAAATTTTAATTATATTTAAGTTGGTGTTTTTAAATTTTTAAATACAGTACATAATTGGCTGATTTTCATTTGCTGGGTTTACATATCCTTCTTTAAGTTCATTCATAAAGTCATCTCTTCTATTTGCCCAATTTTCAATATAGCTTAATTTTAAATCTACTCCTGCAAATACTGTTTCTAAGCCATCATAATGTTGAAGATAAGCTACTAAAAAATTAGCTACATCAGCAGTTGCAAGATTCTCAAAAAGTTGCATCTGAGTAGGAGGTATCGTAGATAAATTAGATGGATGAGTTACAAATACGTCTAATGGTATTTCACCTAAACCACCAGTAATATCTCCATGTGTGACACTTTGTAATCTTACCATATTAGGATATTTGAAATCTACGAATATACTATTATTAAATACAGAAGTTAAGTCAGCACGTGCTTGTAGTAACATAACATCATCCATAGAATAATTGTTATAAGCAGATAAATAATCATAATATCCAATACCTGATTGTTGTGCTAAACCACCATCTTCTTGACCATATACATCCCATGCAATATCTCTAACACCAAGAATTTCTGCACCACCAAGCATATCAGTATTAATTACATAATATCCATCCTTTTTGTTGTTCTTAGGATCTCTTGTATCTATTTTAATTCTCACCATATATGGAATATATCTTGAAAAAGTAAGAAGTGTATCTGGAATGATTGTTTCATCAACCCATTTATCTTTAGCAATTTCTTCTGGAAGCATTAAAGGTTTTGTTCCTAATCTACGTTCAATTTTATTAAGAAGAATATTCATTTTATTAAAAGCCATATATAACAACTCCTTCCGTTATATTATAATATTGTTCAATATACAAAAAAATAAGGGTGGATAAAAATCCACCCTCGCTCTATTCATATTTTAAAATTTAATTCCACCAATTTCTATAACCCATAGAAAATTTTCCGTAAAGTATATTATAATAAATTTTTGTTGCTTCTTCTAATAATGCTTTTCCGTGTAAATTTCTACATTTTGCATTTTCAGAGATAAGATGTTTTAAAGATGGACGACAAAAGCTAAACATAATCGCACTACAAAGATCATATATTTCTTCTTCTGAACGATCACTTCCAATATCACAAAGCATATTTTTAATTTTTGGAAAAACTAATTTAAGAATGTTTATACGTATACAATCATAAGGAAATTCAATATTATTAGATATACTATATTCCATTGTGTCTAAATAATACTTCTTAGACAAATTATAGATAACAACTCCTGGAATCATATATCCATTCATTACATCATAAATACTAGTATCATCAAAATAAATATATCTAATTCGATCAAACTCTTTACGAGACATACAATAATATCCAAAAATAGTCTCAAACTCTATTAAGAACAAATAACTTCTCTTATGGAATTTATCCAATCTATAATTATCAAATAAACTCTTAAGAAATGTACTTGTATCAGATTTTGAAATTCCATAATCAACTCCATATTTACTGAATTCTCTTTTAATGTCTGTAATATCATAATCCTTCACTAAATTTAAATCATACTCATCAAATGAAAATAAAGAAAATTCTTTAATAATACTTGATTTAGTCTCTATACCGCTAAAGATATAAGCAGTTAATTTAGGAAATGACAAACCTCTCATAAAATCTTTACCAATACTATTATAAATAATATTTCCATTTGTGTCGAGAAAATTAAATCCTGACATAGGAATAGCATCATATATTTGTTTTAAAGATATATCATCTTTAATATTATATTTTCGCATTAATCCTGTCATGATACCGTTAAAAATCTTTGTTGTTCTTGCATTTCTTTTTTCAGTTTTCATAATTATACTCCAATCTGTGTTTTAATGTCTTTATCCACCTGACTTATTCTTTATATCTTATCTTTACCTTTTTAATACTAGATATTAATCATGCATTTCATCATCTATTATTTTAGAGATGACACCTTTATTACCATATCTAGATGTGATTTTACCATCATCATTTGCTGGAACACTACGATATGCAAAAGGATTTGTAGACATATCTTCCTTCTTAAGATTTATTTCTTCTCTAGTAACAATATTTGAAGAATAAATCTTTTTGACCTTTGACATTAAAATATTTTTAAATTGGAATTCCTTTTTTATCTTAAAGAAACTTCCACATCTTTTAAAGAGATATAGTTCTTTATATTCATCTATTAATCTTTCATCTGTATAATACTCTTTAGAAACAATTGCATTCTTAATAAGTGGAAATAACACAACACTTAAGAAGTGAGCCTTATAATCAAAACTAAGAAGGCAATTTACTACTAAGTTTTTAGTTACAGTAGATATGAATTCATGAAAGCAAAAATATCCTCCCATAACATCATAAAATGCATCATTACTAAAATAGATATAACGAATTCTATCAAACTCTTTACGAGAAAGGAATTGATATCCAAAAATTGTTTCAAAGCGGATAAGTGCTTTATAATCTTTATTTTTAAGATTTCTATAAATATATGAAGCAAATAATTCCATTAATAAACTAGAATTAATAAGTTGTCTTAAAACTTCAAATTTTATGCAATCATCAAGTGAAACCTTATCACATTCATCATAATCAAATTGATTAACATTAATAAGACCATCCTTATAATCTTCTGAATTATTTATCGTTGCCTCAACATATTCATCAGAATCAATAAAAGTTAATCTTCTTCCGCTGTTAAGTGAATTTTTAGCTACACCAAAAGTATTATAGATTATCTTTCCGTTTGTGTCTAAGAACTGGAATTTTAATCCATCTTTCTCAAGCATAACTTCATATATATCTTTTAGTGTCATATGTTCATTAATACCATAGACCTTCATAATCGCATCCATAACATTGTTGAAAATCTTTGTTGTTCTTGCATTTCTTTTTTCAGTTTTCATAATTATACTCCAATCTGTGTTTTAATGTCTTTATCCACCTGACATAATAAATATTTGTTTACTTTGTTTGATTAGAATTTCTTTACATCTTTTAATGACGTTACGTCAATTATTGTAGCTTCGTCATTTAAAAGAACATGTAAAGTTAACTCCACTGAATTTTTGGATAATACATTGGTAGTGAACCAATAATCAATCCAACCATTAGGTCCAAAATATCTATCGAGCATTCTTTTAATTTTCTTTCTATTCTCGATAGACTGGGTACTTATTCTGAATCTGCCAAATTCAAGATTAAGTAATTCTGCTTTTTCAGATAAATCATTTATAAATTTATCTTTACTTCCTTTGAGAATTTCTTCTATCTCTCTGGATTCTTTTAACATTTCTTCTCTATCTTTCATATACTGATAGGAACGTAATGTTTTTATATTGTACCAATTATCTCCTTCAGTTTTTATACTGAGATAAAGGTCTATAGAATCTGTATTACCAAAAGATGCTTCTTTGAATTCTCTTTGGGGTTCTTCTTTACAGATTAAAGATTTTTCCCTATAAACTATAAACATGATTGCTTCACTTACTGTATTAAATACATAAGTAAGACAATCTGCACAAGTTAATAAAACCTGCTCTGATTTGAAAAGCTCATTAGCCCTTCTGAGACACTTAATCATCTCATCGCTTTTTTCGATTCTAAAAATTTCATTTCTCATTTGAAATTCCTCCATTAATTTAAAATTTTATATGTCAGTTAGGTATTCTGTCATACACGAATATAATATACAAATAATAAAAGTATTGGTAGGATGGAATTAACCATCCTACCTACAATATCATCATCTATTATTTATTACTATATTATTTTGATTATTAGTTTATTTTTATCATCTGGTATATAAGTAATAACTTTATAAGTTTTACCATAAATAACGACATCTTGCTCTGATGGTATCATATTAATTATATCGATATCATCTGATGTAAATCCAGTAATATCATATACTACACTAGGACCATCAGTACATGCATTTATAGAATATTCCATGTTCTTTAGTAATGAGTATATAATCATATTCTGATTGATATAATTAATAACATAATCGACGAGGCTAATACCAGATATATTTTTTGTGAAACTTAGTATATCTTCCATTATGGTATTAATCCTCCTTCTTCTAACGTGTCTTCTATTGCCTCAGCTTGAGCTTCCTTTTTACCTTCTTCGGATTTCATACGTTCAAATGCTATAGCATATAATATTTGAAACATAGCACATGGCATCTCATATAATTCCATAAGAGATATTCTTCCTTTATAATAGGTAGAAACTTGCTCTATTCGTCTTATATCTTTTTCATAAGACCCAGCTGATGACGTGTAAAAAGCATGTTATCAGGATTAATTTCTTGCTCGTCAATCTTCTTACCACACTTAGGGCATCTACGTTCTGGATATACATATGTGATATCTCTAATTAGATTACCGTCATCATCCAACTTACCACCATCATACTTATCTGTTTCAACAGATAATGCCATTAACTGGTCAGAAGTAAGAGATTTAAGAATTGTATCAAATGTCTTAATACGACGCTTATAAGATAGAGACTTATCAGCTGTCGGTTTTGTATCAATTGGAATCAACTGATTTGTAGTATAATCAATCTTATAAATAGAATCAATATAAGATAATAGTAATAGACGATCTTCATATTTAGAATTAAAATCCTGACTTACTAAAGTAGGTTCAATATAAGTATTATATAAAGATGGAACTTTAAGAGCAAATACATAATCATCAGAAGCCTGATATAGAGATACTTTATATTCAGAATCACTAGAATCAGTATTACCTTCGTGAAGTATATTCATGTATTCTTCTTTAATTTTATCATCACTAAATTTAATCATAGAATGAATTGGTACTGATTCCATAAATACATTATTACAATCATTATCACCACAAGAGAAAGTAATGATATTAGAAAGACCAAATGTAGCCTTATATGCAGTAAACATGTAATCATCAATAACAGTATTAGGAGTCATCATAGCCCAAGCTTCAAAAGTCTTTGGTTTGTTAGCGTCAATAATGTGATCATAAATTAACTTAAGCTTATTTTCAATAAACTTGTTGTAATTACCAGATCTTAACTTAGAAGGGTCAATAGATTGAATTTCCATTGGTTTCCAAGCAGACATTCTAATAGCTCTCTTCTGACTATAAAGAACACCATCTGCACAATCAATAGCCTTTGTCTTAATATCATTAATAACCTTAGCTGCATTGATAGGCTTCTTAGAAATTGTAAAATTATTTAAATCCAATTTATGATCTACTGGTCTAAAGTTATTCTTAATTTCTGTTCTAATCTTTTCCTTAATCTCTTCAGTCTTAGCCTTTTCTTCAGCTTCATTATCAGAAGATTCAGATGTATCGTCCTCATCAAGATATTTCATATCTTCATCTTCGATACCATCAAATAGATGATCATCTGGGTCATCATCATAAACAGACTGATCAGCAACCATAACAATATTTTCTTTCTTAGTTCCAGCAACGGGAGCAGCAGTTTCAACTTCCTTTTCAACTACAACTGGTTTACTAATTACTGGCTGAGTAATTTCTTCTTCTTTCTTTTCTTGAATAGATACTTTTTCTGAAAGTTTAACATCTTCATCAAACTTATGAACTACAACTGTATTTGAAGTAGAAGCTGTAAGGGTTTCATCAATATCATCATTACCAGAATCTACTGCTTCTTGAATTCTCTGTTCTACACCCTGTTCATAAAGTGCATCTGTTTCACTTTGAATTCTGTCAATAGTAGAATCAAGGTTTTCAAATGCTTTATCAAGCATAGGATTACCTGTACCGTGTACTTGATCATCCTTTTCTACTGGAATAGAAACTTCAGAAATATTAACTTCCTTAACAGATGATGTATTAAGCTTTGGTTTTACTGGCATACCAACTGGTGTAGCTGATGTTGGAACTGCACCGTTTGCTAAATCAGATAGAGATACATTTTCGTTAATAGGCATAAATATTTTCCTCCTTATTTAAAATCAGCTAATGTAGCTGTTTTTTGAAGAACTTCTCCTGTTTCTACATTTATAGGTAAATAAGCATTTAGTTCTTCCGATGTAATATAAATTTTGATAACCTTTTGATCACCAGTAACATTATCACCTAATATACATCTAACGTCTGTTAATGTAAATTGTGGTAAATAAGTCATAATCTGGTCTTTTATTGAATTAGATAGTTTTACCATATCTACTTCTGTCGAATATCTAAATCTAGATACTAAACCCACACCCATGTTAGGATGTGTTTGAAATGTACCTGGTTCTAATAAGATTAATCTTATAAGCATTAAGGTCGCATAATTTTCACCCTCTGCTGTAAGAGGTTTATAATATTTATCAATGGAAAGTAGTGGTTCTGATGTATCTACACCAACTTCACTCATATATTATGACCTCCTTTATTTTTATTATAATATTGTTTTTGTTATAAAAAAATAATGAGTGTGAGTTCTACAATTAATGTAGAACCCACGACCCATTATTTTATCGACAATTAATAATCAAACTCTTTAAAATAGTTTGACATTTTAATAATAGTTTCAACTGTTTCTATTGCTATTTCTTTTGTTTCAGCAGAACCAAGAAATCTATTAGGATGTAAGAATGTTATTCCATCCCAATCTCTTACACTTTCAGGAATATCAACAAAATGCACATTCATATCTTCTCCAATAGGAGTAATAGTTCTGAAACACCAACCTCCTCTTACATTTGGATAAATATAGAATGGAATTTTTTCTCTAGCACAAGCATTAGCCATGCCAGCATAATAATTATTAGAAATTACATATTGTTTCTTATTTGCTTTTGCTTCGTTAATAAATTGATTGACTCTTATTTCTTCTTCTTTTTTAACGTTTATCGTAGTAAATATGTTATTAAAGAATGAACTCATAGTATTAACACAAATATTAAATTCTAAGTCTTGAACAGTGTCTATTTCATCATTTGAGTTTGAAGAAAATGGATAGTTCATATTGCTAATACAATAGCTTAATGGATTAGTTTCAAATCCATTATCATTATCATCAATATATTTGATAAGATTATTATATACCTCATCTACATATTCGTCTGGTACTAAATAATGACCTATCTCTTTCCAAATAAGTCCAACAGATGAATACTTTCTTACAGTACCATCTTCATCAATTCTTATACAATGACTATTTTGTCCATCTGGTTGATGGTGGTCATACATACCCATTCCAACATCATAAACAATACAATTTGGATTATCATCTGTATAACCAAGTTCTTCTGGATTAAAAGTTTTTACCAATTTCCATTGAATGTTATACTTATTAAATAACATGGAAAGAAGAGCTGTTGCTGATACTTCATCAGCATGAAATTTAGGATTGCTCTTATGAGTAACCAAAATAATAGGCTGACTAATATCATTTCCTTTCATAACTTCTTCAATAATATGTGTAACTGTTGCCATAAAAATACCTCCATAGGACGTTGACTTTATAATGGTTTACCATATCCTATCACCATTATAATATATTATTATTAAATAATTTGTTTTTACATCTGTAAAAACTTAACTATAAATATTATTCGTGAAAGGAACATTATATATGGCTAAGTTAAAGTATACCTTTGATGATTATATTAATAATCCTTCAGGAAAAGGAAGTGCTGTTTTAGCTTCCATAAATAAGGATACATATAATTCAGAACTTTTATCTTTAGAATCTAAAAATGGTAAAACAAAATATGATGTGTATAGGCAAAGTAAAATTGGTGGAAATGTAATCTACCTTATACATTTTCAAATACCATCTTCAACAACAAAAGGATTTTTTCATGATGTTGTAATCGAATTTACTCCAAATCCAAAAGATTCTATAACAGATAAAACCATTAAGAAATATCATGTTAGATTTTTCTGTAATGATGACAATTTTGTATACACATATGCGTATACATTTAAATCTCACGGAGTTCTTATAAATGAACTCGAAAAACTTCTTCCATTTAGAAGTATCTCTCAAAAACCTACAATGCGTAATCCTGATAATGCTATGGGATATAATAAAAGTATTATATTCGCATACTTAATAATGAATAGAGATAATTTATTCTTAAAAGACAATTTGTCAAGAATAAGTAAGAATGCTGGTATAAACGTTATCAGAAGTAATATCAAATCATTTGATAAAAAGATTCAGGAACGTAATAAAATAACACAAGAAATCAAGAATAATAACAAGAAAGACGAAACAAAAAAGTCTAAAATTGTTAAATCCAAAAATCTTTTAGGAGACACAGAGAAACAACTATTACCAAAAATTACCAAGATTACTGGAAATACAAAACTTGTTAAAAAAATATCTGGTGTTAAAAAAGCTAAAAAACGATAAAATTGTATATTATACATGTGTACTATGTACAATTATAAAAACGGGAGGTAAAATAAACTATGGATATACTTGAATATTGTCATCAACCAAATTTCTGGGCACCTGTTGATAGTTGGTTCCCATTATTAAATGAACAAATTTTTAACCAAACGAAGAATGCAATCATTCTTCCAGTATCCAAATTCTTTGGATATGATAATTCTATGGTGCTTGATAATTTCATTTTAACACCTAAAAGATGTTATAATTCAGATGAAGTTAGAAAACACATTTGTCAATATCTTAATTACTTTGAAAGATTCTATGATAAAGAACATGAACTTCTTTTCTATATGTATCGAATCAAAGGTCTTATAGATATCGGTAAAGAATCTGGAGGATATTATGGAGAATATTCTCTTCAAGATTTTATGAATGATATAAAAACGTATATTCTGTCAGATAATATTTATAAGAAAACTTGGGCTATGGTTGAAGATAACTATAATCTTGAGCTTAATTATAAAAACAAATCTAATGAAGGTCTTCAGTATTCTGATCGTCATGGTAAGTATCTTATGGAAATCAGTATTATGCAAAATATTCTGATTCCTCTTATTATGCATTTTGTATATAAGAATAAGATTGTTAATACTGACACAATTCATGAAATTATCTTTACTATTTATAACTGGTTATTTGATCAGTATGTAAATGTAGATATAATGAATAAACGTGGACTTCAACCAGCTGACATTTATTCAAAACTTTATGAAACCGCAATCACTACAATGGAATCTCATTATAAGACAAATAGAACATTGTGGGATATGTCTGGTATAAGAGGGTATTCACCAATCATAAATGCTAACGATGCAGTAAACACAGTAATTATGCAGGTAATGCCAAAATATACTTTTAAGGGAAACGTAATTACATACAATATAACTTCAGTTAGGAATAATATTAAATATAATATTTCTGATATAAGTTATGAGTATGATTACGTTTCTCTTAGTTCATCAAAAAGAGATGGTGAAGATAACACATCTCAATTTGATAAGTTTGAAGCACATCTTCAGAAAACAGATGAAGGACTTGCTCTTCAGAATGATTTTAGAGCAAGATATGTAATGAACCAATTGGTTATGAAATTTGGTCCTATTAGTAAAGAAGAAATATCTTTCTATAGAAAAGAACTTACTAAGAATGGACAGTATCTTATAAACAAATTCCAACAGAATTTAGTAAACAATATGTTTTATAGATTCTTTGGTGATACAGTATCTATTAATAGTATTAATGGTGATGATTATATTACTTTAATCATCATTGCAAAAAGAATATTGTTAAGAGATGGTATGAAGTTATTACCATATATTATATCAAGTAATGTTATCAGAATCTCAACAAGAACATCTCTTTGTAAAAAGGAGTTAATGAAAATTGAGCAATCTGAATATTACCAAGATTTAATGAGAAAATATAATGGTAATGAAAAATTGATTAAACAATTCTTATCACTTGTTGCAACTACTTTGTCTAGTGGTTTTAAAGTTATCGATTATGATGACCCAGAAATTAATGGTAAAGAAGTTGTTATGGAAAGTGATATCTTAATAGATGAATTGTTAAGATATATTATAAACGTGTAAAATTTTGGATAGAGGAGGCTAAATACCTCCTCTGTCTAATATTTATAAAATGGAGGATTTTAAATATGAACAAGAAAATTATCATTGGAGAAACTTATCTTTTTGATGTACTTAACGAGACAAACAAGGCAGAAACTACTACACTTGTTACTGCAGTTAAAAAGGTAAAATTTAATAAGTACGTTGTTGTTTCAGTTAATAATGGAGACGTATTTGTTACAAAAGCAAAATATTTGACACCTTATGTAAATCCAGAAAAAGCCACTGTTATTCGTTGTCAATATGGTACAACAGAATTTACACAAAAAGATGCTAGATATTTTAATCTGATTAATAATATCTTTGAATTATTTGAAGATATCTTGGGTAATATGGAATTGGAAAATCTTTCGAGTAAGGATAACGTAGCAGAATTAATTCAAGACTTTAATGAAGTAAAAGAATGGGGAAAAGAAGTAGGAGACAAAGTACAGAAATATGCAAACATTTCTGATTATAAAGAAATTATTCATACTTTAGCTAAAATAAAAACTACTGCTAATGATTGTACAATAAAACTATCTGATACTGATAAACAAGAACTTGTTAACAAACCAATAGAAAATGATGAGTTCTTTGATAAACATTTTAATGACCTTGTTATGAAATATCTGTCAAATGATATTGAATTTGATGATTTCTCTGAGCAAGTAATTGATAATATTAAAAAATATTATCCTTTAGAGCAACTTAAAAACGAAGGTAAAGTTTCAGCATCTCAAATAGATGATATTACTGGTGAAATCATTCATAGTTTGATACAAACAAAAACAATTGGATTTGTAATCGGAATAGATGATTCTGATAATTTTCATATTAAAACAATTTGTCTTGTAGAAGACTCTGATATAACAGAAGAATTGTATGATTTAAGAGATTTTGTCTTTGAGATTTATCCAGAATTAAAATCTAAGGATTCTATTATTCCAAAATATAGATTCAGTGTTATCGCTGTTCCAAAAAGAGGAGATGAAGAAGATGAATAATACAGATATTTATATTCAAGATAAATTTATAAGAACAAGACTTGCGAGCATTCGCAAGTCTAAAAGTCTTACTCAAAAACAATTATCAGAAATTACTGGATTATCTACTACTACAATAAGTAATATAGAATCTGGTGATAATTCATATACTTTAAGAAGTCTCATAAGATATGCAGAGGCTCTTGGTTATGAAATAAATATAGATAAAAAGGTCGGTGAAGAAAATGGCAATTCCGAAGAATCAAATAAAAGAGTTTCTGATACAATCACTTGATGGAATGAGAGTTGTATCTGGTGGAACTGAATTAGCTGGTCCTTGTCCAATTTGTGGTGAAAGAAGACCAAAATTTTATATTGGTCCTTTTGATGATTCAGATAATCCAATTAGATATAATTGTTTTATTTGTACAGCACATGGATATGTAGATCAATATTTTCTAGATACTTGTAATATACAAACCAATTTAGATCCAGAAGTATTAAAATCAAATAAAGGTCCTGGATATGCTACAAAAGCATTATCTGCTAATGATGTACAGTATTATTTGAATTATCATTATATATCTGATAATCCCCTTTCAAGAATGAAATTAGATTATATCAATAAACGTCTTGGAACAAAGTTTAATTATCAAGATTGTATTGAAAATAAGATTATATTGAATATATCAGATTTATTAAATGCAAATGGTATATCATATTATTCTAGACCACAAGAAGCAATGAATCAATTAGATTCGTATTTCATTGGATTTCTTACTCGTAGTTGTTCAGAGATTAATATGAGAAATCTTGTATTTGGAAATCAAGATGTAACAAACAAATTTCACGAATCTATGAGATCAAAATATGTAAACTATAAGATATTTACAAAAACTGCTGAAAATGACTTTTATATATTACCGTGTAATATTGATATTAATAAAAAGATAAGAGTTTTTATAGCAGAAGGACCTATGGATATTCTTGGTATAAAATATAATCTTATTAAGAGTACAGATAATTGCATGTATATAGCAGGTAGAGGTAAAGCTTATGAAAATGCTATATTATGGGTTATCAAACAATTAGCTGCTATAGATTTGGAAATTCATACTTTCCCCGATAAAGATGTATCAAACTCTTTTATCAGAAAAATTATATTGCAGTTTAAAGAAGTATTCCCAATGTATAAATTCTTTATACACAATAATCAATATGCAAATGAAAAAGATTATGGTGTTCCAGAATGGAGAATATCAGATTTCATGTGGGAAGAAAAATCAAATAATAATATCACAAGATAAATATATAAGGAGGGATTTTGTATCCCTCCTTTATTTTTTCATCTTTAACATTTCAATAATATTGTTATAAGGAGGGAACGATATGAGTGGTAAGTTTATTAATAAAGCCTATTCAAATACTATTAATTCTCTTACATCTGGAACAATTCAAAAAGTTAAAACAGCGAATTATGTGTATAATAATATGCCTCCTGTTATATGTGATTGGTATAACACTGATAAAGATGCTTCTACTCTTGATGAGAGTACTGGTATGCAATATTCTGATGTAGGTAAAACAAGTCCTAGAAGATATAAAGTTATTAAAGATGCAGTATTTTATTCTCAAGGAATTCAAATTCAAATTGATTTAGAATATGATGAAGATGGTTTAGCTACATCTCCTCCATCGATTAGTGGTATTGTTTTACCAAATACCTGGATACCATATCCAGGAGATCATTTTATTTTAAAACAGGCTGGCAAAGAATATGTATATAGAGTTAATGCTGTAAATTACGATACAATAGAGAATGGGAATAACTTATATAAGTTTGAAGCTGCTATTGATCAAACAGGTAAAACATATATTGATAACCAAGTTACTGAAACTTATAGAATGATTATCAATAATGTAGGTACAAGTTTTAATTCTATAGTAAAAGAAACAATATATGATTGTATTGATATATTAGATACTATTTTGGTACAATTAAAAAATAATTATATTGCATTATTTTATAATGATGCTGTTCAAACATTCACTTATCAGGGAAATCATGGGAAACTTTATGATCCTTATATGATAGAATTCTTAAATAGAAATTCTATTCTAAAAGGTTCTGATGAATATATTTATGTCCATCATGAAGTTCCAGTTCCTAGAACATTCTCTATTAATTATAATGAATCTATATTCAGATCATTAGAAACATGTACAAAAGAAAGATTCTCTACTATTCCATGTCATGCAAATATTATCGATAATCAATATTCATTATTTGCTACTGTTATGGATAGTTACTTTGAAGTAGAATATAACGTTAATTCTACAGGACTATATAATTTTAGTCCAATTAATTCTGAGTTAGTATCTAGAGTAAAATCTAATGAAGAATTTGATGAGTCTAATGAAAACTCATACATGAATATAATTATTAAGTTTATGAATAAATCTAAAATTGATTCTAATATATTACCATTATTAGAATCTATTAATTTTAAACCAATACCAGATTTATTCTATTGTATTCCTATGATTATATATGCATTGGAGATTAGTGTACAAAAATTGATGAGTTAACATACCTATAAAACCTATATAAAGGAGGTATAATTGTGCCTAAATTAGAAAAGACTGTCACATGTGACGATCTAATGGAAGAATTTATTTCTGATTCTATTGTATCAGATGACGAACTTTCTGAATCTATATTTACATGTGTTGATAATTATATAGACGGTTTATGTGTAGATATAATGCAGAATGAAAATAGTTTATTTGAAACTGACAATAATTCCAGTGATACTCCATTTACATATATTCTTGATAAAGTAATGGAAAGAATAGATACGATTGAAGATATTCAATCTGACTCTTATGCAAAGTCTTTAGAAAAACAATTGGGAATTAATGGTGATGATGAAGAACATAATTATTCTGATCCAGATTATTGTGAAGGTGTTGATTTTGATGAAGTAACACCAGAAGATTTTCAATTATATATTCCTAATACTAATACAGATGACGAATCTATAGATGATGAAGATGGATATTGTTATAGAACAAATAATCCAGGCTTATTTGATGATTCTAATTTTAATGATAACTAAAGGAGGGAATCATATATGAATTATAATATTTCAGTTGATGAAATAGTTGCAGATATTATAGACTCTAAGAGATTTCTTGTTGTTGAAGAATCTGTAGATGAATACCTTTTAGCAGAAAAAGACATTATGACAGAAGCCACTACGACTGCTGATAAAATGGTAGATTTACATATTGATGCAAATGTAGATGAAGAATCTCAATATCTTGAAGATGATGAAGAAGTCAATGCATTCTTAGATTCTCATATTGAAGAAGATATAGAAGGGGAAGAAGATTTATTCCAAGATACTATTGAAGAATTAAATGACGATGAAGAATTTATTGAAGATATCGAAGATGTAATTACAGATTATGATGATTTAGAAGAACTTTTAGATGACGATGACATTGATTCTTTGATAGATGCTAGTCATGAATATAAGTATTAATAAGGAGGAAAAATAAATGACAAATTTTACAACTGTTACTAAATATATGTGTACTGTAGAAACTAAGAATTATCCAGTTATTTCTATCAATCCAAATATTCAGAGATATTCTTCTATTAAGAAGAAATTAAATGCTTCTGAAATTGCTAATTGTTTAGCAGCATATGCTATTGTTACTTTACATAAAAATACTGGTGCTAATGTAAGATTAACAAAAGATAATTTCAAAAAGATTCTTATTGAATATAAGAATGAACTTCTTGTCCAAGAAACAAAAAAGAACTCTTATGTTCAATCTAAAAAGAATGCTGAAGCTATTGAAGAAATGAAAAAAGAAACTGTTGAATTAAAAAAGGAAGATACTGAAGAAGGAAAAATTATTGTATCTGAAACAGAATCTTTAGAAGAATTACAGAAGGATCCTGAAGATCCAGATAATTCAGATTTCTCTGTTTATGAAGAAGAATAAAAAATAAACCAGGGTGTTTTATACACCCTGGTCTTTTTCTTAATCAAAATTTTATTTTTGATTAATTTTAACAAATACCTCCTCCTAGTCCGTCACCAAACATATTTGCACCTCCTTTCATGTAAATATGCTTGATAAACAATAATAGATTATTATCTATTATCACTGTAATTATATATAATCTTAAAATTCTGGATTTACAAATTTAACAGAATCATCTGGATGAACAGTTAATTCATATAAACAAAGAATATTTTCTTTACTTACATCTCTTGTAGAATATCCGTTCATACCAAGAACTTGAATTTTTGAATTTGATTGTTTTTCACATTCTTTATTTGCTTCTATTGTATATACAGGTTTTACAATAGCTGTATCTCCATCATAGTCCATTCCCATTGCTCCAATTAAACCATTACATATTGACAGAGTATCTTCAAATACTGGAGATGTATTTGAATTGATATCTTGTTCATTAATTACTGGATACCATTTATATAATTTAGTATTATCTTCAAATCTTAATTGAATAACCATAGGTTGAGTTTTAACAGTGGATTTTATTCTTACTTTAGATGGATATTGATTAAGATAAGAGTCAATAGGGAAACGTGTAATTAGCACCATCTTATCTTCAGTAACATCACAAGCTGCCATATAAAATAAATCACACCAAGTTATTCTACGTTTTATTTTTAATTGAGGTGAGTATTCTTTTTTTGTTTTATCAAATTCATTTGAATTATTTAATTTATATCCAGAAAATAGTAAACATGTGTTTAATTTCTTTATATCAACATTTTTACCATCTACAGATTTTAATTCTTTATTTTTAATCTTTCTTGTTAATTCTTCTTTATCAACTGGTAATTCTATTGGAATAAATCTATTAGAATAACCATGAATAAAACGTTCTATTTGTTTATCAAGTTCAATATCAGAAAATACAATTTGATAGTCAACTAATGGAACCATTACTGTTTCATTTTCATTTATATTAACTGGAAATTCTAATCTTCCAGCAAATGTATTTTCAAAAAATCGTCTTAACCAAAACATTATAAAAGGTTTAAAACAACATAATGCTGCGGCTAATGGTAATGCAGCATGATTCATATCAACCATTAAATCATCTATATCTTCACCAGATACATCAGGGGCAGACATTACAAGACGTGCAGAATAGTCTACAGTTTTATACATAAGACCACGTTTAACAAGGCCCATCTTACCAGGAAGATTTGCTGGTGTTTCTTGACCATTAATTGTTGTACCGTTACCAAACCAGTCAAATATTTGAACAAGAATATTCTGTACTCTAGCCTTTGTTACATCTGATAATGTTAAACCAAAACCTGCTGTTTCTTTTAATGACTTAGTAGCCATAATCAAGCTACTATATAATTTATTTATTTCACCAACACCAATACCAGCATCTCTAGTATCTACGTCTCTATAATATGGAGGAATTACAATATATTTAGTAATCCACATCTCATTCTTACATTTTTCAATAAAATCTATTCTTTTATTACGGCTTGACGATTCATTCTTTTTAAATTTGATTTTATTAAAATTTCGTTTAAACCAATCTATACCAGTATCTCCATCATCAGAATGAATAAGTTCTCCACTATCATTAATAATAAAATATTCAGTACCATTTATAATACTTTCAATCTTATTATTTAATTTACATAATGTCTTATATATAAGAGGATGAATAAAATTAGAACCCAAATCTATATAAGCATATATACCAGAGCGTTCAGCTTTAGTAATACCAAATATTTCATTAGAAAGAAGACCATCCTCTGTTGGTGTAGGACCATTAAAAAATACAGGATTAGATACTTCTTTTAATAAATTTACTTTAACAAATTTTTCTATATTTAAAATAGAAGTTTGTAAATGCTGAGAACTAGCTTCTGAAAAATAGTCTGTATCATTTTTAGCAATATTAACAGCTTCATCGATAAGCATAATATACCTCCTTTATGTATTTATTATAAAATTGTTAAGGATAACAAAAAAGAAAGCCTATTTTACATATGAACAAATCTTACTTTATACTCTCATAGAACATAACTATAAATAATTAAAAACTGGAGGAAATTATAATGTCATGTAATGAATGTATGAAAGGATCACCATATAAATTTTGTTGTAGATTAGAATGTGGAGAACATGAATTTTGTAGAGGCTGTTCCTATGTCAACAAAAACAACACTTGCTGCTATAAAAATGAACAAATGATTCAACACAGTGAAGAATTGGATAATAATTCTACAGAAGATTATTTAATACCAGTTGAAAAAGTAATAGATGATATGTATAGCGATTCATATATTGCTTCATCTGCAAAAGATTATTATATTACTAATTATGCTACAGAACAAGAAAAAGAAGAATTTAGAAGAGAAGAAACAATTGACAGTTTCATTATTATAATGTCAATTATTTCCTATATTATTTTTGTGACATCATTATTAATTTTATCATAAGGAGGTAAAATAATTATTATGAAAAAGCCTATTTTTTATTATACCGAAGAATGTCCTCATTTTGATGACTATCATATGGGTCCTTGTCCATGCCCTCCACCACAACCTCATCCGTGTCCACCTTGTCCTCCACCTCCGAAGCCACATTATCATGGTAAAGTAAGTGTTGTAGGACGTACAGTCCTTACTGTTAAATATGTTGATCATCATGGTCATTATCAAACATTTGATATTAAAGATGGTGAAACATATGAAATTACAGCAGTTTCTTCTACAAGAGGTATTTGTACTTTTGCTGGAAAAATTGTAGATTTTGAATGTAATAAGGGAATTGAAAAGCTTCTTGATAAACCTCATGAAATTTCAATTAGTGCTCTTATTGTAGATTATTCTGATGCTTATGAAAGTAAGCTTTTAAGAATCTACATCAATAATATTATATCAATTAAACCAATTAGATGCTTTGATGGAGAAATGAATTATCCAACAAAGGATTGTTGTCCAGAGGAGCATCATCCTTGTCATCCTCAACCTCATAATGAAAAAATTTATGATCCGTTTGAGTAAAAAATATTGTACATGGTGAAAGTTTGGTCTTTCACCATGTTTTATTGAAAGGAGTTGTGTATATGAAGTATTTTGATAATCTTGATTTGAATACAAATAAGATTGTTAATGGTGGATTTGAACAAGTTACAACTTTACCAACTTCTAATTTATTTCAAGGAAGAATAGTATTTAATACAACTGATAATATCTATTACGAATATAAAGACAAATGGGTAGCTATTATAGATTCTGATACTCTTGATTCTAAATTAGGAGATATTTCTACTATTCTTGCTTCTATAGTGGAGGTGAAATAAAATGCCTACTATAGCAGATCAATTACAAGAATTAATAAATCAAAAGAAATCACTTGTTTCTAATTTAAATACAAAAGGTGTAACTGCATCTGAAGATGAAAAACTAAATACTTTAGTACCAAAAGTATTAGAAATACCAACAAGTGGTGGAGGAATAGATACTTCTGATGCTACTGCATCTGAAGATGATATCCTATTAAATAAAACTGCATATGTAAAAGGAAAGAAATTAACAGGCACTATTAAATCAAAATCAGCATCTACTTATACCCCATCAACTGAAGATCAGGTAATTTCTTCTGGTCAATATTTATCTGGTAATCAAACTATTAAAGGTGATTTAAATCTATCATCAGAAAATATTAAAAAGGGTATTATTATATTTGGTAGTGAAGGTACATTTACTTCTGATGCCACTGCAACAGAGAATGATATATTGTTAGATAAAACTGCTTATGTTAATGGTGAAAAAGTTACAGGTAATATTTCAACAGTTGAAGATAAAGTTATTATAACTCCAAGTAATAAAAATCAAGAATTGGAATCTGCATTTTATAATAATGGCATTACTGTTCTAGGTGACACTAATCTAGTAGCCACTAATATCAAAAAAGGAATAGAACTTTTTGGTGTTACAGGAACATTTGAAGGTAGTGGTGGTACTGGTTCAGATGAACAAGTAATATTTGAATGTGATCCAGAAGCTACTGATACTGAAATTGTAGAAACTTGGGGAAGTCTAGTTAAAACTAAAATGGGATCAGTTTATGATGATTTAAAAACTTATACATATAATACAATATGTGCAATAGCATATAATACAGGTAATACTGATTATATCAGTGGTATTTATTATAAAAATCCATCATCATCTGATTCTTATGGATTTTATTTTATATCACCAGTAAATATAACTTCTAGTACAGTATTACTTTATATTAGAGGATATATATCTACTTGGGTTAATGCTAATGTAATTATTCATTTTATAGACTCAGATTCAATAGATGATATCCAAACAAAAATAAATAATAAAAACTATGCATATTCAAAAGAAATTGAAATTCCTAATTCTATAAACTCTACTCATAATAATATAACTAGTTTAATATTATATTTCAATTTAGATAATATGACAATATCTGGTAAATATTATTTATTTATAGAAGTTCCAGTTCAAAAAATTAGTGCTAATGATTATATAATGAATAAAATTGTTTTGATTAATAAATAAGGAGGTATAATAATTATGAAAAAAATATATGATGTTGGTATATCTCCTATTGAGATTGAGCAAATAAATAGTAATATATATAAAGTATATTTTAGAGAGAATATAACAGAATTGTCTTCTAGTAAAGTTACTTGTGATGAATATATTACATTTACAGAAAATACTTCTGAGAAATCTATTGAAGATTATATAGATGATAATAAAGATGTACTTTTGGAGAATGCTATTAATCAAGATAAGATAAAAACAAATCAAAATAAAATAGAAGATATGCAAACAAGATTAGATAATACTGATTATAAGGTATTAAAAAATCTTGAAAATTTTATGATTGGTATTCCTTTTGAACAAGATCTTGCATCTACTTGTGCTAATAGACAATTGATGAGAGATTCTATTAATAATATTCAACAAGACATTTCTGATGATAGTGATTTATTATCTCAAGCTAAACAAAGAAAGATTAATGAAATTAGTCTTGCATCTCAATCTACAATTATTAATGGCGTAGAATTTAATGGTAAAAGATATAGATTAAATACTACTGACCAAATTAATATGTCTGCTTTAAGTGCTATGGCACAAATGGGTAATAAAGTTCCATATCATGCTGATGGTGAGATATGTAGAATATTTGAACCTGAAGAAATGGTACAACTTGCACAAACTGCAACTAGTTGGATAGTATATCATACTACTTATTTCAATCTTTTAAAACATCAAATTTTAGAATATGATAATATGGAAGATGTAGAAAAAGTATATTATGGAACTGAATTAAAAGAAGAATATCAACAGATTATAAATACAATTGTATCGTCTGGTGGTGAAACAAATGATGAAGAAAAAACTGAGTAATTTTATAAATAGATTAATTTCAGAATATATTACACTTGGATGGATTGGTGGTTCTACATATGTAACTCTTGAAATTTTATGGAGAAATAAGAGTCATTGGTCTATGTTTATTTTAGGAGCAATTTGTTTTATTTTATTAGGATTAATAAATGAGATACTTCCTTGGAAAACTCCTATTGAATTACAAGCAGTTATTGGTTCTTGTATTATAACAATATGTGAATTTATAACAGGATGTATTGTAAATCTACAATTACATTGGGATGTTTGGGATTATTCAGATATGCCGTTTAATATATTAGGACAAATATGTCTTCCGTTTAGCTTAATATGGGTTGTAATAAGTATCATTGCTATTATATTAGATGACTGGATTAGATATCTTATATTTAGCGAAGAAAAACCACATTATAAATCCATTATATTGAATTTATTTAAATAAGAGGAGAATATAACACTATGAGAAATAAACTTGATAAAGAACACTTATTAAGTATATGTGGACCAGGTGATTATGGAATAATGTCGCCTCCTATGTCAGCACAAGTTGCATTAAATGAATTATGCAGATATTTTCTAGGAGATGATTGGTATGATGAATCTGGATGTACATCTCCAGAACAAGTAAATACAAATATTGTTTATACAATTGAAAAACTATATAAAGGATGTAAAATTAAAAAGAAGAAATAAAGGTGGTGATATAATGAAAGTATTAACAGATCTTAATATGAATAATAATCAAATTATAGAAGTTATTATTCATAAAGTAAAATCAGATCCAACTATATCATCTAAGAATGAAGGAATGATTATCTTTAATGAAACTGATAAGAAATTAAAATATTGTAATGGAACAGAATGGATTGTTATCGGAAGTGGTAGTGGAACATCCATTACAATAGATACTCTTTTATCTAGTGAATCTACAAATAATAATGCAGCTGGCTCAAAAGCTGTTGTAGATTATGTTAAAGAGAATACTAAAGATTTATCGACATTTATTAATACTATTAAGAATATAGGTAATGGTAAAATATTAATGAAAGATGATTCTGGTGTTATTACTGGAATCGAAATTGATAATGAAGTAAAAGAAAATTCTAAAAAATTAATAAATTCTGGTTCTGTATACAAAGCAATTAATGATATTAAACTTACAAAAACAGAAGTTGCTTGTCCTGCAATAACTGGTGAAAATGGAACTTGTGTTTGGACAATTTCTATAAATCATTCAAAACCAGTTCTTGTACAAATATATGATAAATCTGGAGAAATTTGTTTTCCAAATATAAAAAATTCTACTAATCAAGTTATTATTACATTTAATGGTATTACAAATAATAAAATATCAGCTGATTCATATTATGCTGTAATATTATCTAATTAAAGAGGAGGTAATTTTATGAACACAAATGATTTTCCAAGTGTATTCATTGATAATGATAAACCTGAAATGGTAATTGACAATAATGATTATTCTCAAGATACTCCAACAAAGCCAGAAAAACATTGTCGTGAATATTGTAGAAGAGAAACTGTTGTAAATAGACCACATTCTGATAATCCTGTTCCTGGACCATTTGTTCCAGATTATTGTTATCAAAAAGGAGAATATCCTCCTAATCCAGTTCCTAATACTTATTTAGCTCCTGGTCATTGTCATCATGATCCAGAAAAGCCACATCATTGTAATTGTCATCCAGATAGAAATACAATTCCTATGAAGCCAGAATGTGATTGCGATTGTTATGTAACAAAGCATGAATTAAATAGAGTTCTTTCACATATTGCAGAAGCAGATATCTTTAAAGATTTATCTGAAAATGGTACAACTATTTCTGTAGGTGGAGTTAAGAAAGGTACTAAATTTAAGAATATCACTTTTTCTAGATTAGTACAATTAATGCTATATCCAGAATATACTACAAGTGATGATGATTATGCTTGTGAAACTACTAGTGGTAGAACTGTTTTAAATTCTACAGTTAAATATCCAATGGGTGATCTTAAGACAGGCGATTCCTTAAAAGGAATGACTATTTCTCAAATCTTAGAAGCTATGTTATGTGGTAAGAATCATTGGGGAACTTATTTATGGAAATCTGATGTAACAGCAGTTGATGCTGGTACAACTACTATAGATGCTGAAGTGACTTTCCCAAAACTTGTTGAAGATTATGATTGGAGACATAAGTATGAACTATTAGTAGTTTGTAAGAAAGATGATATGTCTTCTGAGGATAAATATAAATATGATGAAATGATAACAGAAATTTATAGTAAAGAGCAAAAAACAAATGTTACTATTGAAGGAGTTCCTGCTGATTTAAAATGGAGTTATAATCCAGAAAGCAAAAAAATTACACTACACACAGACACAGAAATTACTACAGATATTGCTGTAGTTTTACTAAGAAGATAAAAAATAAGGGAGGGTTATTTAATAACCCTCCTATTATTATTTATTTAAATCCATAACCTAAAATATCTACCCTTTCTATTTCGGTTTTTAGCTTTTATATAGAAGGTGTTATTCCTCCTTCTATATAATTTTTCTCTGTAAAATTAACAAGAATAACATTTTAGTAATTATAAATGTTAAGGAGATGATGTTTTATGAATACTCCTAGTTTTATTAAAGTACAAGGAGATTCTTATATATTTGCAAATGAAGGAACATTTAAATTTTATGTTCCTGAAAAGTATTTTTCTAATAAACTAGCTGAGTTTGTTGGAGAATGTATTTCATTATTTGGAATGCTGTCATATGCTATATTTGATAAAAATGATAAAGCTATTGGTAAATTAAGAACCTTTAAATTTCCTATTTCTTTTTTAACAAAACCTGATGAAATTGAAATAGCAAAAGGAATTACTTTAACAAGTAATAATAAACCAGCAGATTATAGAATACTAAAATATCATAAGAATGGTGTTATTGTAGTAAACTATAATATTGCTGAAGATGCTGAAAATATTCAGCGTTGGTATTCAGCACTTGATACTGGTGCATTACCAAATAACTTACCATATGATGAACTACAAAATTACTTTTTAAGAAACGTTCAATTAACTGGAAATAAATATAGTGTTTCATTACAATTAATTGGAGTTGTTATAAGTGAATTATGTCGTTCTAGAAAAGATATAGATACACCTTTTAGAATGTCAGACTCTAATGATATGAATGCATATCAATGGATGTCTATTAAAGATATTCCTAGAGGTACATCTCCATTTACTGCATTACAATCCGAAGAGTGGGATAAAGCTGTTATATCTTCTATTATTACAGATACTAATCGTGATTCTCCACTTGAAAAAATTATGATGGATTAATGCACTTTAGCTTTTAACATATTGATAAAAGGTCATGTAGCAACCAGCTTATATGCCTTAAAATATAATAATATTAAAATACACACACATAAAGATAAACACACATTTTAAATATTCTATAAAGGAGGATAAAACATGAGTAGATATCCTGGCACTCAATTTAAAGTGTATGATAATTCTCAGGCTACTGCTATAGTTCCTGTAAGCAATGTGAACATTAATGATACTGTACAGTATTTAACTGCGTTTGCATCTGTTAAGGGACCTGAAGGAATTACTCTTACAGCTGGTGAAGATTTCTATACTAGATATGGTACTCAAGATAATATTGATTTTAAGAAATATGGTCAGCCATTATTTCAGGCTTCTATGAATATCAATAATGGTGCAGCTCTTCTTGCAAAGAGAGTTGTATTAGATGATGCTACACTAGGTAATGCTACACTTGCTGTTGTACTTACAAAATATAAAGATGCAGAAATTGAAGTTGATGATGAGATTTCTTCTTTAATCAAGTCTATCACTTTTGCTTCTGATCCAGATGCTGTAGTATCTAAGTATTCTATTGCACCTATGGTATTTAGTATTGAAAATAGTAATAATAATGCATTTGCTAGTCAAACATTAAATGAATATAAAGAAAGATATGATTTATATAAGAATTATATTAGAGAAGTTGTTGCTAATACAGACACTCCTAGTAATGTATTCTTAAATAAACTTGTTGAAGAAGGAGAAAGTAAAGTTCTTTCTGGTTTCACTCAATCTGTTTATTATGATGGTGACGGTAATGTTATAGATTTCTCTGATGGTAAATCTAAGAGTGATGTACGTAAGATTAGTTCTGTTACTACTGGTATTTATAGTTCTAAACAAAAGACTTATTCTTCTAATTTTACAGTAGATGATATTATTCATAATATCGAAAAAACAACAAAATCTGTAAAAAATACAGATATACTTGCTGATGCTGTTATTTATAAATTTAAAGCAACAAAAGGTAACGATGACAATTATACAGTTGATAAGGAAATTGATACTGCTAAAGGTTCAGTTACATATAAAATGATTGCAGAGAAAATTAAATCTATAACAAGAATCTGTACTACAGAAGCTGATCTAACAACTATCATTAATAATAATCCAGAATGGAAATCTAAAGATTATGATAATACTAATCCAGAATATGCAGTTGTAATTCCAACAGCTAAAACTGTAGGTTATCCAAATGTAACTCGTTTACTAAACGATATGATGGTTGAAGAAAGCGGTTATATCAGTTGTGAATATGTATTCCCTATGTTTACAATTTTTGATAATGGTCGTGGCGAATCTATCAAGTCCATCGGTATTGAATATGATTCAGCTTCTTCTGTAACTCTTAAGAAGGCTGTTTATTCTTTATCTATATATAACTATAAAACAGCTAAGAGACTTGAAAAATTTGCATTCTCTTTAAATCCATATACTCGTAATAATAATACTGGATATTCATTTGATATTGAATCTGCTGTAAACCATGTTTCTAAACAGATTTCAGTAGAAACTTATTATGACGTTTATGATGCTTTACTTGAGACATTACAAAGTATCTTGGGTACAGTAGATAACGATGTTATTACAAATAATGATATCTTATTTGGCCATACATTAAATGGTAAATATCCAGCATATAGTTCTTACACTGTATCGTCTTATCTAAATAGAAATGCATATGTATATGACTATGCACATTTAGATATTTTTGATAATGATATTATTACAGTCAATGCTGTTTGTGATAGTGATAATATGACAATGCTTGAAAAAGATAAAGTTAAATATTATTACTATAATTATACAAGACAGCAACAGAGACTTGTTGAAAGACTTGAAAATGGTACAGATGGTTATTGCTTAAACAGAACATATGATAGTACTAATACAAAAGCAAGAGTACCATTTATTGTTATTGATGAAAGTGATAAAGTAAGTGATACTTCATTTGCTTTGATCTCTGATATTACAGGTCAACCAGATGGTGCTGTTATTTCTGCAGATCCGAGTCCAGATGGTACAGATACAGATATTTGTGCTGGTCCTGTACTAGAACAGAATTTCTATCCTGTAAAATTAAAATTATGTACAATTGTGCATTATACTTTAAATACTGATGGTAAAGATTATACACAAGACACTAAATCATATTATTCTACATATAATAAAAAGACTTTATCTATTAATAATGTATTTGATGTAATACCATATGATTCAAGTGATACTAAAAAGCCTGAAGGAGAAAATCAAAAATCTCCATCAGAATTATATAATGAAGAATTAGAAAAGATTAAAAATAATGGACTTAAAGAATTTTGGCTATTTACACAAAAAGAACCTGCAAAAGATTCTGATATGGCTAAAAATGGCGTTACTGTATATATTCCTAGAACTGCAAAGGCATTATATCAAGAACACTATAAGAGATTCTTTAGTGGTGAATACGACAAAGATATCTTTAATCTTGATATTTATTTCCCAAATGCTATCTTCGATGCAAACTATTCTAATTCTACGAAGCTTGCTATCCAAAGACTTGCTGCATATAGAGGCGACTTGATGTGCTACATGGATATGGGTGTTGGTCAAATTCATAGTTATTCAGAATGTTTAAATATGGTTCCATCTACTTTAGGTGGTCTTGAACTTACTGAAAGTGATACTAATGATTATCACTATGTAAGAGATATGCATATTGCTATAACTTGCTTATCTTATAAGATTAGAAACCCTTATGATAATAAGATTATCGAAGTAAGTGCAACATATGGATTATCAAATCTTTATATTGCTCATTTCAGAGATGATGTAAGTAAAGTATTTGCTGGTATTTCTAATGGTGTTACAATCGATAATATTATTGAAGGTAGTGTAAGTTATATTCCTAAGATTTATCCAACAAATGAAATGACTTCGTTAAATAACATTGGTGGCGTATATCCTTCTGATGATGAAACTATTATTAATGAAAAGCAACTTATGTGTGACTTAAGAGTTAATTACGGTTGTTATTATGATGATAGATTCTCTATCGAAACTGAATATACAATGAATGCTACTGAAAGTGAATTCTCTTATTGGAATAATGTAGCACTAGTATGCTTAATGATGCAATCATTAAGAAAAGCTTGTCCTACTGCAAGATATCAATTTATTACTTCTGAAGACTTAACTGTTTACCAAGAAGCTATTGAAACTGCAATGAAGCCTTGGAGAAACAAGTTTGCAAGTATTAAGTTTAAGTATGTAAATGATGATACTGCTATTGAAAATAAGATTTTCTATGCTGCTATTGAAGTTGTATTCAAGCCATTTGCTCAAGCAGAAATCTTTGAGCTTACTGCATTGAATTATTCTACTCTTAGCAGTAATGTAACGAGTATTTAAGAAGGGAGGAATAATAAATGGCTAAACATGATACCGCTACTACCGTAGCTACTTCAGGTGCGTTTAAAGGCTTAAAAACTCCTAGAGAATTATTAAATTATAATTTGATGAGAGGCGTTACAGACTTTAGTAATCTTCAGCAATGGGATTTATATGAAAAAGGTTATCCATTCCTTTGTGTAGTATCTATTCCTGATTTTTTAAGAGATCTTGCTAGAAAAGATGATAATATTAAAATTATTGTAAATAACTACGTTCATATTCTTGAAAATGATTTCCGTGGTATCGATAATGTTGATAATATCACAGGTGAAGCAAATGGTGAAATTACTAATGGTATTAGAAGTATTCAGCTTATTAATAAGGTAACTAAAGCTTCTAACTCTAACTTCACACTACAGTATTATGAACGTTCTGGCTCTATCCTAACTAAAGCTCATGAACTTTATTTAACAGGTATTAAAGATCCAGATACGCAAGTTAAACATTATCATGGTCTTATTGATGACTGGGTTTTCAATGGTAATGCAACTGATAGTGGTAAAGATCCTGGTCCTCACCGTGAATGCTTTACGTTTATGTATTTCTTAACTGATAATACAATGACAAAAATTGAACGTGCATTCTTAATTGCAGCTGCTCAACCTACAACAGCTAACTATTCTGATTTATATTCTGGTAATAAAGGTGATATTCAGTTTGCTGAAATCTCTTTATCATTTAATGGATTCTTCATTAATAATGACTTTGTTTATCAGAAGGCTGAAGATATGTTACTAGCTATGCGTAATCCTAAGAACCTTACTGATTCTAGAATTATTGTTGATAGCAATAACTTTAAGTATGCTGCTATTACAGAAGCTGGTGTTAAGGCTGGATTTGACACTGAAAATTACTTCTCTGAAATGAAGGGTAGAGTTGGTAAAGATATCGACACTACTAATCCAAATGCGAAAGAAAAAGCTTATGTCGACCATTCATTCAAAGAAGGTCAGAAATTGGATGATAATGCTGAAATCGGTGAATACACATATGCTAATGCAGTATATGCTATGCAAGATATTGAGCATATTATCGATAATGGTAAACCTAGTGGTGAAACTGGTGGAGACAGTCGTATGGGTGGCGGCGGAAATAGCCGATAATCCAAAATATATATCCCGATGGGTTAATTCCCATCGGGACTTTATTTATTCACTATCTTCTTCATTATTCGTATCTGCTGCAATATGTTGTTTTGCTTTATGAGCAATATCTTCAAGTTCTGGGATATTAAGGTAAGAGCCAAGATTAAATTTATTAATCTCACGAATAACTTCATTTTTAATTGGTTCTTCTTCATCTGGATCAAGAATCAATTGTGCAACACTTTGAGAATATTCATTTACATTTGTCATCATTTGGTTTGTATTTGTAATATTCAAGAACATAGGTGGAGGTAAAACTACAGAAAGTTGAATATTATCATCAAACTCATTATTATATATTTTATTAAATATACGTGTAAGATTACTTTGAAATTTAGATTGTCTATTATATACTTTTCTTAAGAACTTACTAGAAGACATTGTTAACTGTGAAGAATAATCTACAGAGTTTCTCATTTGAATCATTTCCATTGGTACATCTGTACTATTAACAGCCATTTCTTCAAGTGATGTCATAAATTCATTTTGCCATTCTACTTGTTGACCTTGCATAACTTCAAAGTCAATAGGTGCTTGACCACCAGGGCTTCTAGGAATAATATAATCATTAAACATACCTGTTATATTTAAAATATGATTGATATTTTCAATTTGTCTAATACCAAAGTTACCTTTCTTAATTTGGTTAATTGTATTTAAAAGAGTCTTAGATATATTTGTATCTACTGTTTGATTTACATAATAAACACGTTTATCTTGGGCTCTTGTCATATTCCATATAGCATGAGTTATATACATTGCAGAATATATTGTTGCTGGGAACATTGCTTTGTTTAAATCAGATATACCTCTGTGAGTATCTTTATTCATATTAAAATATACATGTTCCATATCATCAGGTGGAATAAAAGTAACTCTAATTTTATTCATATGAGAACTATTATTATCATAATTATATTTAAGAACTGTATAGATTTCATTTCTTAAATCTTGATTTGCATTGATAAATTTAGCGTCAATAAAATTAGAAATCTGATTAGATATGTATCTAATAATATTGTTTTGTTTTTGTGATTGGTCCATCATACTATTTGTAGAAAGAATTGAATTGGAACCTTTTAAAGACATTGTAGGATCTTGCATCTTATCATAGTCTCCTACAGGATTATAAGGACCATCTACTTCTATATAATAATATCCAAAACAATATTCTTCAATATAAATAGGAATAACATGCTTACGTTCTAGAAGTTTCACAATTGTGCCTGGAACATTAATAAACTTATCATCTTTTGTTTTTCTTTTAGCTTTATCTCTATCAACAAGACCATCTTGTCCTCTATCATCAAATCCTTCAAAAGATAAGTCATCTTTAATTGTTTTATCAAATCGTCCTTTTACAACATCACGTATGTTCTCAGCTGATTCGAGAATTGTTTCTTCAGAAAAATTGGCACTTTCATAATTTAATGACATTTCATTCAATGAGCGAGATACTTTTTCAAATTTCATTACATTTTCCACAACTGAATTAATACAACCTGTACTACATTCGAGTTCTATATTATCTAAACCTAATTCATGAAATGAATCTTCTGATATATTATTTGGTAATTTATCCATAGATAATACATCTCCAGATTCTGTTATTATAGAACCTTCTTTAATATTTAAATCAGCACGAACATTATTTTTTTGTCTAAGTAATCTTGCTACAGCTTTTTTATACGGTACAATGTATACAAATGCTTCTCCATATTTAGAAGCATTTTCATATATCTCATCAGTAAGTTCTTGAACCTTATAAGTTTCTTTAATAAACTTTATATGTTCATTATATGTTTCAGAATCATTACTAATATTAGATGAAGTAATATTAATGAAATCTTTAGAGAAATGATCAGCAGATAATACATTATCTTTTCTAGTATCCAATGCTTCTTGAAGTCTTGGCATATACTTTAAAATGGTATCAATTTTATTATCATAATCAAATACCGTAGTTGTATTATTAATAAAACCCATCAAGCCAGATTCTATTACTTGATTATCATTTATAAGCTCTTCAAGCTTTTTACCATTCTCATCATTAGTACCACCAAGTTTAGGAGAATTCTGTTGCATTCTAGAATAAAGAGTACTCATTGTACCTTTACCAGTATTATTCATATTAACAGATACAATATTATCTATAGATGAATCAAGTTTATTCTTTATAGAATCTAAATCTTGTTTATTAGATGGCTGTGAATAATATGTCTTACTATACAAATTATCAAGACTATTTTGAACAGTATCAGATAATTTAGTAATAATACTAGTAGCTCTTTTCTTTTGATTTTTGTCATTCTTAGCCATATTACTATGAATACCTCCTTTTATATAGATATTAATGAATTGTTGAATAGAGTAAATTATAATGATTTGTAAAAATAAATAATTTCATATATATATAATATAAGTGAATAGAGATAGATATTAGGCTATCATTATAACAGCTATTCAGTCTGGATGTTCGGGATGACTATAAACTGAGCAGTTTTAAGTTTAATATCAATAATAGATGAAGGAACAATCTGTATTGATAAAAGTCTATGTTCCAGTGGTTTCCACAAGGAGGAAATAAAAATGAACGAATTTAAGTTTAAGGAAGTTATCGACGAAAATATGGTACACAATACCTTCCGAACAAGTTTTCGGGAAGTAATGTTCAACACTGTTCTTGAAAACACTGTAAACCGCAAAAATATTCAGGTAACACCTGAATATCTCAATTGTATGAAAGAAGTTTTCAACAGCTTTGTATATGCAAACAAAATTACTATTACAGTTTATGACAAGGATAAGAAAACTGTTATCAGAGTAAAAACCTTTGAATTTGATTGTATGGACACCAATAGATGCTGGTGCCGAATGGCAATCCTGCTGTTAAATAACCTTAACGAATACAACATTTGGTTCGAGGATACAATCGAAAGCGGTTTTTGCTGCTTGACAAATGATTATGTCGAAGATTATTGTATCGACGTAACTATGTCTTAATTAAGAGAAATAAACCGAATGAAAAATGAGAACGCACTATTGCCAAGTGCGTTCTTTTTTTATTATAAACATAAAAATCTCATAAATAACAAAACATCATATTTTTTATGTGAAATAAACTTAGCTGTATAATAATCATTACCAGATTTATAATAAGTTTCTATATCTAAATCTGTACTCTTACTACCAGGAAACATTGTTTGTGCTACATACATTATATGATTATTGAATATAAATTTTTTAGCACCATCAGCAGATTTCTTAATAAGAATATCATTATAAAATTTATCATTTGAATTAGCATAGTTTAAATACTCTGTATTATCAGAATTTACTATATCTGATATGATACTATTTAAGATAGACATTGCTCTATTAAATATCTGAATAGCATTAAATCTTGCTATATTATCAAATCCTTCTATAACACCAATATCACTTTCATATCCAACAGTTTTATTTTTTATAACATCTACTGAATACATTTTACCAAAATATTTATCATGAATATCAACACATCTTATCATTTTAATTCCATTTGTATTTGCAGAAAAAATAATATCTCCAAATAAGTCATTTCGTATTACATAGATATACTTATCAGTAACTGACAATTTCAATTCTTTAACATAACCTTCAAATATTGCATTTACATCTTTAATATCTGTTCCAAATACATTCATACTTATGCACCCATTTCTATATTTTTCGGTTTACTATATAAATATCCATCCTTAAGAGAATTAAATATTTCTGTGAAATTATTAAAATCAGTATTTTCAAAATCATACTTTAGTTGATCAAAATGCATTTTATCTCCACAAGCCATAGCATTTACAATATCCAAATCTCTCTTATTCTTACAATGAATAAACAATGAACGATTATCCTCACTAGGTTTAATAGAAGTATCTACATTATCAAAATCATGATAAGTTATAATACCACTTGGATATTTAATCTTTGTAAAGTATTCTATTACATCATCATACATTTCTTCATACCCAGCAAAATGGAACCATCGACTAAAGAATTCAATCCAATTATGAGATTGTAAATCATCCATAAATTGTGCTTCTCTTCTCCATTTAATATCATCACGATGAAATCTATTTTCAAATTCATATACTTTATCTGGTATATTAACATGACCGATAAGAGTTGTTCTTGACATATTAAATTCAGATGTGATAGATGGATACAATGCTTTGTAATCAAAATCATCCAAATTATCATAAATAGAAATTGGTCTACCATTAATTCTCTTCTTTGAATAATCACTATTTAATTTTGGATCTGCTACAAATGCACCTGGGAAACTTACCTTTGGTGTGTTTTGATTTGTATTATTTCCGATAATCATTCCGTAATTGTAATATGACTTTGATGCTCTATTTTTAAGATATACAGTCTGTCTATAAATCTTAGACCATCTTGTATTATCAAGAAGAACATTGTTATATGCTGAATTGATATCGTTTACTTTATATTCAATACAATACTGAACAATAGTATCCATGATATTATAGAATACAAAAGTTTCATAATCTTTATAAGGAAGCTCAGCCAAGTTTTTAGTAATATGACTATAATCAAGTTTCTTAACACCACAAGTTATCTGACCGATATAATCCAATCGATAATTTTCAATTGCCTTTTGTCCTTTACGTCTTGAAGCAAAGTGAATCATTTGATCTGAATATACAGAATAAGAACTTATCTTTGCATAGTCATTTCTTTGTTCATAATCAAACTGATTTCGTTCATCGATAAAATAAGTTACTTCTTTATACTTAAAGTCTGGATGACACATAATATTCTTAGGATTATATCCAAGATTAATAATTCTCTGAATAATATAAGGAATATCGAATGCCATATTCCATGCTAATACAAAATCAGGTTTTAGATTATTAATATAATTAAACAGATTCTCTAATAAGATAATTTCATCTTTCTCATCATAGAAATGAAATTGTACTTGCATCTTATCTACTCTATACTTTTGAGCTTGTTTAACTCCACCAACAGCATTTATAAGAAATTCTTTAAGTTTTCTATGAAGCATTGGAGTTTTTGATTCTTGTTCAAATTTTTCAATTAAAGGATTCTTATCATTTCTTAATAAAAAAGAATGAATTATTAATGATTGGTCATCAATAAATGATACAGCATTAATTGGACATTCTCCAAGTTCAACGAAATCACCTTTACAATTAATTACATCAGCCTCGATATCAAGATATGACTTTGATGGTTTTGTATAATTATTTGCATATGTGTGAGAAAACTGAAAACGAATATTATCCTCAATATCCATATCAGACATTAGAATTCTAGGATCATTATTGCACATAGTTTTATTTGCCATTCTATTACCATTTCTACAATTATCATAGAATTGACTAAGCTTTCCTAATCTCTCAGCAATATCTTTCTGTAACTGAGTATAAGGAACAATAACACATTTACAATCTTCTTTCATAGCATATTCCAAAGTATAATTCGGAATTTCTTGATTATCAAGAAGAATATAATATTCATACATCGGATCAACAACAGTTTCTAAAAATTTTTCTCCACTGTTATTATCTTTAATAATAAGATCTATAGCACCTGGTTGCCATTTACCTGTCTTACTATCCTTACGTGGATAATGATAAATTGTATTTAATAATGCTAATGGATAATCTTTAGGATATTCTCCTATGATAAAATTATTGTCATAATACTTCATTATTTTATAACCTCCTAATTCTTTAACGTACGCAATGCGTTCATTAATATACTTTATATATTTGTTTTATAAGATATAAAAATTAATTCCCACAGAATTTAATCTGTGGGAATTTGGATGTACTTTTAACAGAGGAAAACAATTTTTACACTAGAGGAATCATGTCTCAACCAGACTTAGTTGTATCTCTACAACCTTATTTAAATGTTCACAATTATTCAGCATTTATGCGAAAAACATCTTTATAATAAAAAGGAGGAATATTATATGTCTATTTTAAATTTAAATGTACTTAAAAATCCTGGTAATAATATGAATGATAATAATTTATCACCATCGGTTATTCCTATGTCACAAAATGAAACAACAGAAGAAAATACTAATCCACCTAAAAGAAAAAGAGGTAGACCTAGAAAAAGTGAACAACAGAAAGAAGAATCTTCTAATCTACCAGCAAATACTAATTCATCTTATTCTGCTCCTATGTGTCAAACAAATGAACCTTATATAGACACATTTTCAGAAACGAATGATATGCTTAAATACTCTATTATGCAGTTAGATGTGCTTACTAATGATGTAAAAACAGAATTAGATAATATTCGATCTTCTAAAACCTTAAAAGGAAAATATAATTACATAGCTGATTTATGTTCAACCGCAAGTGCATTAGTAAGTTCAAAAATTTCTGCTATTAAAGAAATTAACTCTGTCACAAATAACTGTCATAAACTTGAACTTCAAAGACTTAAAGATATTAAAAATTCAGAAGCAAATAAAGATGATGACGATAAGTATATTACAGATCTATATAATGCTTATATTAATACTCCAATTGGAGGAGTACAAAATCCAGCATTACAATATACATCTGGAAATGTTGCTGGAAATATGAATGCACTAATGAATGGCATAAATTCTGTTTCTGTTAATGAAGAACAAAATTTCCAAAATTATATGAATAATCTATCACCTGAACAAAATAGAATGATATTGGGTGATAATCCTAATATTGAAACTGTTGTTGTTTATGATCCTAATACTGGTGCTAAATCTTTTGAAGTTATTGATACTAGCACTGGATTATCAGTTCCTAATTATCCTAGACCTAATACAGCATTATTAGATGATACAAGTGTTGATACTGCTACAGGTATTGCATCCAATACAAATATTGGACAAAGTTGGAAAGTTGTTGTACTTGGAGATACAATAAATAATTTCTAATTTATATATTATTATTGTGATTATGAATAATAATCAAATAAATTTTAAAGGAGTATTCATATGAATATCAGAAACACACAATCAATTGGAAAAGACTTTTTTGAAAATGGAAAAGTTTGTAGTGATCCTGTTCAGTTAGCACTTAATGAAGAATGCTATGTAGTCGATCAAAACATAGTTGATATGGAGAATGAAACTTATGGAGTCATTCCTTGTATCGTTGTAAGAATTGATGAATCGCCTCGTATCCCTGGAAGGAAGTATTATATGCTTCAAGCACATGAAAGTAAAAATGATAAACAACTTAATCATCAGGAAGAAGGTGGAATTAAGTTTTACAAATATCTTGAAAATACTTCTCCTTTTCTTATTAAGATAAAGGAAGTAATAGACAGATAAATTACAATTCAAAACCAAAAGAGAGGATGAGCCTTCGGGCTCATTCTTTTTTATAAAGGAGGCTTGAATATGTATAGAGAAATTAAGTTTAAAGATATTTCTATAGAAAATCAATTAAACAAAAATATTACAGTAGCACCACTACATCAAAGTTATGCTTTATGTGTAGAGTATATGAAACATTGGTTTCTTCAAAAATTTAATCCTGATTTTTTTTCTTGGATTCATATTGATGGTAGTCACGTATTTGGTGAAATGACAAAGTATACTCGTCAAGAAATTATGTCACATAATACAGATGATAAAGCAACACTAACAATTATTCCTACTATAGATGATGATTATAATAGAGATAAATTAGATCAAAATTTATTTGGATTAGATCAATTCATTAATACAACAAAAATAGATAAGTCATTTTTCCAAGATCCAATTAACCACAGATATATTATGATGAAGATGGATATGATGCTTCTTAATTTTACTTACAGATTAAAAGTTCCATCTAGACCAATGCAATTAGATATACAAAAATATATGAAGCTTGCTTTTAGAACAAATTTGTCTGAATCTAAAGATGTAGATTTAGATTATGTTATGCCATATCCTATGATGTTATTTATTGCTAGGGATTTAGGATTTGAAATAAAAGATGATAGAATCTGTGAGCCGTTAAGATTTCTCACATATCTTAATAGTCGTTCATATATTCCAATAACTTACAGGCGTTCTAATGTAAATGCAAGAGAAGAATATTTTGTAAGAGTCGATCATCTTCCTGTAAGATTATTAATTCGTGATGTAACTAAAGATGACGGTAACCGTTATGGTCATATAGCTGATGACTTTACTATAGAAATGCAAGTAGAAGTTAGATTTCCTTCTATGCAATTATATGTATATTTTACAAAAGAAGAATTTACTGGTATATCTTTTGGTAAAGAAGCATATAATATTGATAATACATTAATGATGTCATTGCATTATTATGATGATCCACCAGCTATAAATGATAAAGGTTGGAAGTTAACAATAAATGCTCAATGGGAAGAAGATCAAAGAGGAAAAATTAATATCGATTTAAATGAATTATTTGATGGTGAATTGTCACAAATATCAAATTATCTTGTATCTAAATTTATATCTCCTAATATATTTATAGATATACAAATATATAGTGGTGGTATTAAATTGGAAGATATAGATATTGATTGGGGTGAAATGAAACTAACTGCAAATAATCCAACCGATAAATTGATTTCTACATTAGCAATATATATAGACCTTAATTATTTAAATAGTATTAGAGTTGAGAGTTATAAAAAAGATGGAGATAATACTAAAGTTATGGAAAGTAAGCCAGATAGGTCTTACTAAGAACTTTAATATAAAATCACAGTAAAGGAGGTCATTTTTTGATGGAGAGTCTTACATATAAAGACATTGTTTCACGCCAGAGAAATCTAATAACAGATGTTAGTTATAAAAGCAATATCAATGTAGAACAGTTGTATGATTCATTGAAAGAAAATTATTCTTATCATAAAGCTAAATTGTTATTAGAAAATTGGTCTGCTTTTGGAAATGAAGATGTTGCTCTTCATAAAGTAATGGAAGTGTTTACTATTATTACAGATAACGATTCTATTTCAAATATAGAAAATGCTTCTAATATTATTGAAAGTAATATTATTCCTAAACTTCGTAATGCTAAACAAACAAACAAATTAAATCATTATAAACGTGGTTGGATTAAGCATAAACATACATCTATGCTTAATGATACAAAAGATAATGAGAATGCCGTTGCTAAAGCTAAATCAAATGGAGGATATTTAGGAAATTCGCTTCATCCTAATAGAAAATATAAAAGAGATATATTTGGCAGAAAGATGGGTGAAGTAAAAAAATCAGGTGGTGATGAACAAACAGAAGATCAGGCTACTGAAGAAAAAGTAGAGGAGTGTTTTGATAGATTTAGTCATGTTGCATATATCAATGAGCAATGTGATAGAGTATTAACAAATCATCAAAAACTAGCAAAAAGATTTAATTTAGATAATGTAGTTCGTAAATGTCCATTAAATTATCAATCTTATCAAGACTGTATATATAATATATGTAGTCTAATAGAAACATATGATATTCCTCAAGGATTAAGATATCTAATTACATTAGAAAATACTATGTATCTTATGCATAAAAACTGTGTTCCTGTGGAGAATTCTTTTATTGTGGAAACGGTTACTGATTATTTTTTAATGAGTGAATCGGAAGACTATGATATAGAAGATACAATAAAAGATCTAAAATATGTTATAGAAAATTCTAGATTCTTTAGTAAAGAAGATTTATCTTGTGTTGAATATCTTTGCATAAATGAACAAGATATTATTGATCAATTGGAAAATGAAGATTTATATCCTATTGAAGAAAATAAAGTTCATGACATGTTTCTAAAATTTAAAAACAAGAAAACAAAGACAATTAAGAAACAACAAAAAATAGACTCTTTAAAAATCAAAAAGACTATTCATGATTTTAAAAAATCTAATAAAAAATCTATAGAATCTTTTAAAGTTGCTATATCTAGAATATTTGTAAATAGTCCAGAAGGTATTATTAATGAATTACCTGATATATTTGCATTTGTTAGATTAGGAATTGTTATAGGTGGATTTGCTATTAATCCTATTCTTGGTGTTATTGTAATGATAACTAATTTCTTTTTAAAGATGAAAGTATCTAGAGAAAGAATGGAAATTGTTGTAGAACAATATACAAAAGAACGTGATAATTATAAAAAGAAAATGAATGAAGCAACAGACGAAAAGAAAAAAGAAAAATATGAAAAATTATATAAGCAATATAAACAAGATGTAACAAAGCTTGAAGCTTATAGAGATGAATTGTATACAGAAGCAGAAAATGAAAAACGTATGGAAGAAAAGTATGCTAAAGAAGCAGAAGAAAATGGTGATGACTTTGATTTCGATATGGACTTTAATTTTGATGAACAAACTGCTATAGAATATACTGGTGTGATGGCTACATTATATGAGCAATTATCATATTCAAATGCTAATCTAATAGCAGCTATTTCTAATAATATTTCTAAAGTATCTAATGATGATATTTATAATATTACAGAAGCTGTTAAATTATGTAATGATATAGTAGATTGTCCTAGATATGTTAATATTCTTGAAGATGAGCTTTTAAGAAGTAGAAGTATTCAACATGAATCTTATATACCTACATTACAAAGAATAGATGGAATTAAAATGTGTATATCTGATATGAATCAAGTCAAATATAATAGTTTATTAGAATCTGCTGAATATATTACAAATGATAATAATATACCAGATATTAAATCTATTTATGAAGTATTGAAATGCAAAAATGATATTATAGATGACACAATAGATTATCTGTCAAGTTATAATTCTCTTAATGAGTCTAAAGATGAGAAAAAAGGAATGTCATTTATGAGTAAGCTTAAAATAGCTTCTCAAAATTTAAAAAGATTTGCATTAAAGGCTAAAGATAAAGATAAGCAATTAAGTATGAAGCTCGATAGTGAACTCAATAGAACTATGAAATCTGCTAAGAAAGCTATGATTAGTGATAGTAGAGAAAATATAATAAAAGGTTCTTTTTTACCTTCAGCTTCTAGATGTATTCATATAGCTTTAGCTTCTGGTGCTACTTTTCTTATAAGTCCAGTATTAGCAATTATTTCTCTTATTGGATATATAGGTTGTTCAAAATCTTTAACTGAGAAAGAAAGAAATCTTATATTAGATGATATTGATATAGAAATCAAAATGTGTGATAAATACATGAAGATTGCAGAAGATAAGGATGATTTAACTGCTGTAAGAGAAATTATGAAAACAAAACGTGATCTTGAAAGACAGCGTGCAAGAATCCTATATAATAAAAATTATATATTTAAAGGAAAGAAACAATATGATATGAAACCAAAATCCATGGTTAACAAAGATGATGATTAATGGAGGTGAATGGTTTGGATTATTTAGAAAGTCTAAGACATATTGTCAATGAAATAAGTTTTGGAAATGATGCTGGTGGTGGAAATTACTCTACTTCTGATAATGATGATACTACTGGTGATCAGAATTTTATGGATGATGGAGAAGATGAAGATACATCTTCTGACACAACTGATGATTCATCTAGTGATGATGGTGGAGATCAAAACTTTATGGATGACGATGATAATGCTGGAGATGACTCTGGTAGTGATGGTGAAAGTTCAGATGATTCATCAGATGGCGATGATGGAGGAGATCAGAACTTTATGGACAATGATGATAGTAGTGGTGAAGAAGAAAGTTCTGATGATTCTGGAGATGATACTTCCTCAGACGGTGGGGATGAAAACTTTATGGATGATGGAGGAGATGACTCTGGTAGTGATGGTGAAAGTTCTGATGATTCTAGTGAAGAAGGATCAGATGATTCATCTGAAGAGGAAGAAGGTTCTGATGAAGGACAAGAAGAATATGATATTAATAAAATAGAAGAAGAACTATTCTCTAGTCTTACTCCAGAACAAATTGCTATTAAAAACCATGAATTAAAAAATCAATTTATTGAATTATATTCTATTATAGGAAGTACTTTAGTAAGAATCAATGACATTTCCAAAACAAATGAAAATATTAATGTATTAAAATTTATAACAGAAAAACTTCTTGAATTAAGAGAAATGATAGATTTTAATATAACAACAGCATATCAAACAAGAACCTATATTGAAAATAATATTATATATCAGCAATGTATAGCTACTTTAAATGCTATTGGTGATATTATTAATAATATTCCTAAATTAAATGATGTTAAAACTCATGATGAAGAAGAAACAGAAAGTCAGGGTGAACCTGTAGAAAAGGATAAAGAATCTTTTGATTCATTGGATGTATCTGACTCTAGTATGAGTGATTATCAAGAAGAATCTACTGAATATAATAGTTTATTTTAAAATTTATGAATGGAATATCATAACAATATAATAAAAATAGTGAAAGAAATTTATTATGTTGCTTGCACTATTAATACTAAATAACAGCAATATCATCATCTATTTTAACAATTTATAATATTTTTAATATAATTTAAAGGAGGATACTAACATGCCAGTAATCGGTGAACAAATAAGCCGTAAGCCTGGTTCAGCGGGTTATGCCCATGACCCTATGGCTGGCTATGCAAAAGAATTTTTAAATTTGTCTAGCTCTATTCTTGAAGAGGCTAGACTTGATTTATATGAAGATACATCTAAGCTTTTAAGAACTCCTGTTACAGACGAGACAATGAAGACTTTCTTTATGGAAAACTCTGCAGATCCTCGTGGTATGACAACAGAAGAATATGAAGATCATATGGCTATGATGGAACAGGTATATGAAAACGATAAGGAAGCTGTTCTTGAACATTGTGGAATGGGTCAGTATAACCCTGTTGTAGGTATGACTTTCCCAATTCATAAGAATATCATGCTTAATAATATCTTTGATAAGGGTGCTATTCCTAAGTTCGTAGCAACTACACCTAAGTTTACTGTTTCTATGGAAACAAGATGGCTCGTAGATCCTGAAACAGGTGAAAAGATTGATATGTGGAGAGAACAGTATAAGATGACTGATGCCATTGATAAAGCTGCTCCAATGAAGACATTATATATGCCTCTTCCTGAAACAGAAAATACTGATGTTATTCAGACACTTTTTGGTGTTCCTGCTGATCAGAATACAAACTTATCTATTGAATCTCATCTGTCTGGTCTTATTGCTAGTAGAGTAGTATATCCTGCTCAGACAATTAGTGCAGTTGTTTCTCTTACTGATACAGCTAATCCTGGTGTTACAACATATGAAGTTGTTAAGTATACAAACACTACTGATGCTGCTGTTATTCTAAGTAGTACAAGCACACCTACAGACTTTGAAGCTCAACTTCCTAAATATGAAGCTACTGTAACTGCAAAATTAGTAGGCGGTGTATTTGATTGGAGAGGTCCATTCGTTCCTGCTTATGGTGGTTATGACCGTCAGATTTGTGAACAGTATGCACTTCCAATTGTTACAGCTGTAGCTGCTGGTACTCTTCCAAATACTTGGAAATTAACAGTTACTCTTGCAGATGGTAATACTGTAGAAGTTGATAATACTACAAGTGAAAATGCAGTTCCTGGTCAGTATAGAACTGTAGGTTTCGTTTCTGGTTTCACTAAGGATAATAGATTTGGTCTTACTACTTCTAATGCTAATGTTCTAGGTGTACTATTAACATCTAGACTTGATACTTCTTCTGCAATGCTTAAGACAGCATCTGTTTCTTGGAGTGTTCGTACTGATATTATCGAAATTCCTAATGCTGTTCCAATTAACGTAACTATCAGCCCTGAAGAAGTTAAGGATATTGCAGCATTATATCAGATTAACCAGCTTACTAAAGTTATGTCTCTAATGAAGATTTCTCTTGCTAACTACAAGGACGATCATATTAGACGTGCACTTGACACAAGCTTCTTAACAATGCCTGCTGATTCTAAGATTGGACGTACATTTGACTTTGCTCCATCTCAGAATTATGCTCTTGACCCAATTGAATGGCGTCATAAGACATTTATGGATTCTCTTGATACTCATGCTACACAGCTTCTCCATGTATTAAATGATCCTAACGTTACATTTAATATTATTGGTCGTGATGACTTAATCAGAAAGATTACTCCTACTGATTATACATATCAGTCTCCTTCTTCTATCGGTCCTGTTCAGCTTGACTTTGTTAAGACTGTTGTTACATCCGATAAGAGAACATATCAGTTCATCAGTTCTGATAAGCTTCGTGATAGCAATAACTTAATGATTATCATGTGTCCAAGAAACTCTGATAGATTCATTTATAGAATTTATGATTATCAGATGTATTTAAGCAATGAAATCAGAAATATTTCTAACCCTGCTCTTCCTGCAGTTCATGCGTTTGAAAGATGGAAGTTTGAAGAATACCAGCCAGTTCAGGGACGTATCAGAATCGTTAACCCAACAGGTTTACGTAACTATGGTACTGACTATGCATTCAACAACGATCCTACAGGTCGTGGTGACGGCATGCAGAGTATTGGTAAGAACGATTTCAATATTGATGCTATCTAATTAAATATATAATTCATACTAATTTAGTCTTTATTCGCCTAGTGTCTAGATTAGGCACTAGGCGTTTTATAAATTTTGAAAGGAGGATATTTAATGATTAGAAGAATTAATTATGATTTTACTGATTTAGAAATGGCATGTGCTGAACTTATTGATTCTGATGGAAGAAAAGGCCTTGATAAGATCAAAAAAGAATTAAATATATTCTTTAAAGATTCTAGATGTAAAGAAATTATATTTACACGTTCGGATTCATTATTCTTTGGTATGTGTGTATATCCACAAATAACAAAAGATTTACTTATTGAGATTCTTCAAGATGATAAAAAAGTAAGATTTTCAGAATATTCTATTGAGATAGATTCTAAAATTTTACATCCAGCTTTAATGATTACTCCACAAGAACTATTAGCTATGTTATTACATGAAGTTGGTCATATAGTTAATGATAATTCTCCAGTTGATGAAGTTAGAAAAATTATTGCATTAGAACTTACTAAAAAAGGTGATTCTCTTAATATTCCTAAGACAGCTCAGTATTACACCATTATAAGTTATGGTATAAAAGATACTGTTAGAAGAATTACATCAATGATGTTTGTATATAAAGACGGAGAAGTTCTTGCAGATGAATTTGTTCATATGTGTGGATATGGAGATGCACTAAATTCTATATTTAATAAAATTTGCAAATCTGGTATGAAGATTAATGATAAAGTAGCTAATAAACTAACATCATTAGTTTGGACATTATCTGTATACAAACAAATAAAAATAAAAAGAATTCCAGCATTAAGACTTCTAGAAAAAATGCACGGTATTTCTGGTTCAGCATTAGAAAAGCGTGAAATGGAAATTATGGAAAATGCTATTAAAACGATAGATGATAATAATATCCAAGAATGTTGTGACTATACAAACAAAAGTAATTATTATGTATTTAATGAATCTAAAACTGAAGTAAAACGTAGTAAATATGCTGAAATGAGAAAAACTGCTGCTATAAAAAATATTCGTAAATTTGAACAAGATTTATATGAATATAAAATGCGTATTAGACATGTAGCTGACGAAGATGACGCTTACTATCTAATGCGTATGGTAAATACACGTATATCTGTTATTGAAGACTTTCTGGATCATGAACGTTTAAGTGAACAGGAACATAAAAGATGGTGGGCTTTATTAGAGAAATATTATTCTTTAAGAGAAGAACTTGCTAATACTACTACATATAGATATGATTATAGTGATAGTCTTATTGTAGTAAAATATCCTGAAATAAAACCAGGAAGAATGTAAAAAAACAATCACGCTTTTACACGCAATTGTTTAATAAAGTGACACTGGAAATAAATCCAGTGTCACTCATTTTGTTCTCAGGTTACTTATTAATTTGCTGTTGTAAATTCTGAAGCTGTGCTTTTAACATTGCATTTTCATTCATAAGTGCACTTACATTTATAAATGCACTATTTGAATTTTGTTTAAAGCTTGCAAAAGATTTTACAAGTTCACTTATATACGTAATAAGTGTGGCAGTGTCGGAAATGGTGTTAGGTGCAATTGCATTAACATTGTTAGTGATTGTTTTTAAACACTCATCCTTCACGATAAGTTCATTAAACTTATTAATGAGTTCATTCATATCATGAAGTTTGTATTTATCAACAATCTTATCCAACTCATCATACAATGCATTTTCTTCAGGTGAAGTAGTATAAATATCATTACCAACTGCTTCAATACATTTAGAAATGATTGATTGATTTGGGAATCTTCTGTTTCCAGCAAATTCATTCCTATTATTCTTTTCTCTCAAAGAAGTTATAGTTATGCCTTTGTCAATCAACTGTTTCAAGCCAACAAGACAAGATACCATCTCGTCATAAAGTCTTGTTTCAGAAACAACTTCCTGATTTTCATTTCCTTCAACTGCTGTCGGGTTTACCTGATGATTAAAATTAATCTGGAACATAATAATTTCTCCTTTTCATATATGAAATAAAATTTTAGAGAGTAACTGATGTTACTCTCTTCTTACACCACTATTATATATAATCAAATATATTATTACTAATCTAAAAGATTATTTTTATTACCATTTGATACATTAAAACTCCTTCCTTTAGAACCAGATGCTATACTATGATCAGATGTTGAAATTTGATTATTACTAGTAAAAGAATTACTACTATAATCTACTCTATTAACTGGTTGATCTCTCAACATCATAAATGTTAATGAAGTATTTGCATAATTTAACATATCTAATGTTGATAATACATAAAATAATCCATTAAAAGTTTCAACAGATATTTGTACAACATCTGGAGTGTTTAAATATAAATCAACACACGGACAATCACCACTTTCTTTTTTCATAACTCCTGGTGATATTTTAATAACTTTATCCATTGGTAATTTGATAAATAAACTCTCATCACTAATAATGGTAAGTCTACTATCAAGATATGCATAAATATGATTCGTTCCTACTCCAAACCAAGCTTGTTTTGCATTCTTAAACATATCGAGTAGTGTAAACATATGTTCAGGATATATACATATCTTTTCTGATTTACCAGTTCTTTTATCATCTATATAAATATAGTATGTTAAATTTCTTCTAATCATAGTATTACAAGTTTCAGTATTTTTTATTTTAAACTCAGTGCAATTAGAATATACTTTGTTATTAGCATTGTTACAAAATGAAGCTACTGTATGAAATACAACCTTTATATCTTCATTTATTGTATAAATTATATCATTCATATACATATAATCGCTTTGCATTGTTTATCACCACACCTTCTTTTAATGAGTAGTTTGGTCTGGTGTAATTACCACCAGACCTTATTATTATTTCCGTCAAGTCTTTCAAAAGGCATGCCACCATGATTTAATAATCTCTTATACATTACATTAAATGCAGTTTTCTTAAGTTGAGAATTATTAAAGACAACTTCTTTAGTATCTAATGCATATTTATCATACATTGATAATGAACTCTTATAATAATTGTAAACTGTCTTAACAGATGTGTCCACCACATCTATGAAGAATGAATTATAACTTCTTGTTCTACCAAATCTCTGTTGATTCTGAGGTGGTGATTTTATAGGCTCTGCCATATTAACACAAACCATCAAATCTTCAATATCAAGACAAGCTCCTGCTGATAAAGAAGTAGTTAAAATAATTGTATTATTTTTAGCTTTTTCTTTTTCAGTATTTATAGAAGTATAGATTCCAATATCATTAGCATATTCTCCATAATTATAACGTAGCCAATTATAAAAGAATACTATTGAATTATTACTAGCTAAGAATATCAATTTCTTTCCAGGAATATTAGATATCATATCCATAACTATTCTAGCAATATAATCAAAATTCTCTTTCATAACTACAGTATCACTATACATAGTTCTATTAAAACCATGATTTGTATGACACCCAGCAACTTCTAAAGCGGTCATACCACTTTTATATAATAAAGATATATAATGAGTATGAGGATCTGATTCTGGGTCAAATAATGATAACATTGGAACATTACTAAAATATATCTGATAAACTCTATTTTCATCAGAGTTACCTCTAATTGGTGTAGCAGTAAGATATAATGTTTTTGCTACTGGTGATGCATAATCTAAATTACAGATATTATCAAAATTAAGATGTGCCTCATCTATAATTTTAAGACCAATACCTAATTTTCTAAATAAAGCATCTATACTATTCCACCCATTATTTTGTGCATAAGATAAAATAGTATCATGAGTAATAGTATAAACTTTATACCTATCAAATTTATCAGCTTTTGAATTCAGGATCTTTGTAATCATTTGAGAACCAGAAATTGATAAAAATTCAGACGCTACTACATTTGTATGATATAAGAATCTTTCTTTCCATTGTTTCAACCATTCTACTGAAGTAGTAATAATTACAGTTTTTGAATTTAATAATGCTGCATATACTATTCCTAAATAAGTTTTTCCTGCACCAGTATTCAAAGCTAAGAATAATTGATTATACTTTTTCGTATAACTATATTCATCTTTACCAGTAAGAAACTTAAGGGCTAAAGCCTGTTTCTCATCTTTTGGTGGGAATTTTATAAGAATTTGATTGTTATTAAGTTTTGGTTTAATACAACCATCTTTATAAAATGCAAAAGAACCTACAATAGATTCTATCTTATTTATATCAACACCTCTTGGTATTGTATAAGTTTTATTAGCTCTATCATAGATTGCCCCAACTGTTTTATACATATGAGTATTTTTATCATATATATCAAACATTTTTTCCAATGCTGGAATATCTCCAGTTGTATAGTTATTGATAACAATTTTATTATGATAAACAACTATTTTTCTGTTATCCATAATTACACCTCCAAATTAATTGAGAAGCACTTAAAATAGTGCTTCTCAAAATACTTTTTAAATTAATCTCCCATATATGTGAAGATTTTATTTTCATTGCCCTCAGATTCTATAACTGGTTCACTAGCAAGGAACTTCTGTGGCTGTGTCATATAAAGTAAGTCATATGCTGAAGGACTAGTCTTTCTAAAACTGAGTGGAGTATAAAGCATTCTTGCAATATCTTCAGATTGTAATGAAATACTAATACTTGGGTGAGTAATGATAGACTTCTTGAGAGTAAGGATCTGATAATTATTCTGATTAGGAATTGACCAATCAGGCATTTTAATAATATCATCAGAAGAACGAATCTGATTCATAATAATTATTTCAAGATGAACACTCATAATACCATCAAGACCAATATTATTAAGTCTATCACTAAGTGCTTCAAGAAATGTCTCTGCTGTATAACTATCAGTATTAGCTTTAAGATTGATTACCTTAATAACACTTTCAAGTCTTTCAGACATATCATCATTATGAATACTATCAATATCAAATAACGGATAGTTATCTCCAATAAGATTAGAAACTGGAAGAATAATATCTTCATCACTATCATTAAGATTTTTGATTTCAATATATTCTAATAACCAATCACTAAGATAGAAGTTATCAATATTTGATGTTTTAATTGTATATTCTTCGCCTGTAGAATCATTTCTCAGATAAAAGATATTAATATATTTTCTCATATCTTCAAAACTTGTTTCTACATCTCCATCATCATTTTCATCATTCTTAAGAGATGCAAAAATTTCTTCTTGAATATCACCGTTTCTGATAATAAGTTTCCATTTCTTAGCATCTTCGATTTCTGGATTAATGAAAATAATTCCATCATCAATAACAATAAGTTCAGACAATTTCTGTTCTGAAATTGTAGATGTGTCAAAAGTAATACTGTCGATCTTTGCTTCAAGAAGATGCTTTGCTGACAACATCATCTGAGTAAGTTTTTCAGTAAGATTTGTTACAGAATATACACCAATATTTACAGCAGGTACAATGTTGTATAATTCGCCCATGCATTTACGGCATATACCCATTCCCATTGCTGCTGATTTACATTTAATTGGACTTCTAAGATAAATCTCTTTTCCAATCAGATCACTATTATCTCTAACCGCATTATAGACATTACTGATTTTATTTTCCATACCCATTGGGTTTAATCTATAATATCTATCAGCAATCTTTTTAAGAGCTGTTTCATCAGAAACTTTATATCTTAAAAAGTTTCTCGTACCACAATCATACAACGGATCTATTTTGTTAGAATATGGGATTGTATATTTCTTAGTGCGAGAACAATTAAGAATCATAATACGACTGAATTGTCCAGAACGTGCAGTATTCTTCTTTGAAAGAATCTGTGCAATTCTTGCAATTAAACTTTCAAGTATATGAAATGCAACATTATTTGCACCACCATTGATATAATTAGTGTTAACCACATATGGGAATATACCACCTTCTCCATTTGGTTTAACACCAATATTCGTATACATCTCACGAGCTTGCTTAGGTTTAATACCTTCTTTTGCTCGGAATGCATCCGATAAACAATGATCTCTTCCGATATATTGTTTTGCATTTACAATATAATCGATAAGCTTATTCATATCTTTAAGTGCTTCTGCGTTCATTTGATCAGCTGGAAATTGTGAATAATAATTAGTTCTGCTTCTATCCATAATTTCTTTAAAACCAGGACAATTATTATACATAAGAATAAAGTCCTCATTATTAATTGAATTATTAAAGAACCATGCAAATCTATCCACAAACTTCAAATTTCTCAGAGTATCATAGATAACTCTATTAAGATTATGAATAATCATAATATTATTATCTTTACCACATTTTTCTCTGACTGGGATAATTGCGAACTTATCAATGTATTTCTTAATATAACTATTGGTAATACCAGCTTTATTAAAGAAAACATGATAAGGCTTAATTGTTTGTTTTGTTTTAATAATAAAACCCCATACAATAATATTGATAAGGGCATAAGACAATGGAAGTCTAACTTTCATTCCATTATCAAAGATAAATTCAATCTTTGAATTCTGTACTCTTGGAATTTCAATATAGTCCAAGAATACATCCTTAAGATCATTCGTATAATCATCGATTGTTTGTTCTGTAATATCACAGGTGTGAATAGTTACAGTCTTTCCATAAACGGTTGGTGTAAAAACACCATAATCATAAATTGGTTGATTTGCTTGCATCATAGTTTAAAACCTCCTATTAATTTAAACTTTAATTGATAGTTTAACATACTTTTGTTTCCTATCATCATTATAATATATTAATAAGAAAAAAATTAGACAGCGACCTGAGCCGCTGTCTATGCGTTGTTGTATATTTTAATTAAACTCTTGTTTTGCTCATTTCCTTAGGCTGTAACTTATGAACAGATAATGGTTTTACACCACCATTTTGTACATACATACGCTGACCCTGACGAGCTGCAACTTGTGCCTTATTAGCATACTTCTTTTTAATAGCACCAAGAAGTTTACGTTCTTGAACACGGTTCTTAACTAACTTCTTCCAAAGTGTATCGTTATTATCTTTAGCTAGTTGTAATGCAGCCATGCTAGTACGTCTTGTAAGGTCATCATTCTTATTTAACTTTACAATTGTTCTACGACTAATTTTCTTAGCTTCCATAAGAACATCTGCATTTTCAAGAAGTTCACGCTTTTCTTCATCAGAATCAGAATAATGATCGTCATAGAAAAATGCTTCTTGAAGTTCATCCATATTAAGATTCATAGTAACATCTTTTGTATCTGCCATAACAGCAGGATTAGTATAAAGTCCCATAGGATATATCCTCCTTTAAATAATTAAAAATTTTAATTGCAATTAATTTTTACATACTAATTCCCAGTCTTTTTATATTATTGTTCTGTTTTTAAAGTATGAATAACAATCTTATAATAGATTACAATTCAACGCAATATGTAGTCTGAGAGTAAATTTAAAAATTATGGAGGTCAATTAAAATGGATATTACACAGATGGTCAATAGTCCGAGTACAGATGTTTATAAAAAAGAAATGGTAGATGCACTTAAACTTTCTTTTCCTGGTCTTACAGAAATGGATATAAGAGAAGCAATAGATTATTCTATTTTAAAACGTGGTAGTGATAGTAGAGCATATCTAGATAATAACTATAAAAAGGTAAAAGAAAATAAAACCTTGTTTGAAATTACAGATTATATTATTCAAAGAGAACCTATCATTACTGTTTCTGGTGTTATGTTTAGAAAACATGGATTTTGTCCAAATCCATTTGTAATGCTTATTCAGGAATTTCTTAAACAGCGTGGAATTTATAAAAACACAATGTTTAAATATCCAAAGGGTTCTGAAGAATTTGAAAAATATAATATTCTTCAGCTTTCTGAAAAAGTATCAGGTAATGCAATGTATGGAGCATCTGGTAATCATACAAGTATTTTCTATAATCTTTATGTGGCTCAAAGTATCACAATGCAAGGTAGAAGTTGTATTGCATCAGCAATTATGTTATTTGAAGCTACAATGGCAAATAATGTAAAGTTCTTGAGTTTGAATGATGTGGTTACTTTTATTAATAATGTCAGAAGAGAACCAGTCATTAATTATCCAGATGAAGTAATTATTGATAGAGATAAATATGTAAACGTTGAAGAATGTTTCTTTAAGATAATTTATAGCTGTGGATTTTATTGGGTTCCAACTGAAAAAGAAATGACTCTTATATGGGATATTCTTAATCAGTGCAATCAACACGAATTAAATAAATTATTTTATAAGAATAATTTATTCTGGTTTGTTGATAATAGTGTAGTAATGAATAAAATTATTTCTATTCTTTCAACACTTGATACACCGTTTATTGATCCTAATAAACCACCAGAATGTATCAAAGATTCAATGGATGAACTTTATGATATGATTTATGAATGGGTTTATTATGATAAACAATATATGGATAGAATTGACAGAACTGAAAATATGTATAGATGCGTGTCTATGCTTACAGATACAGATAGTTGTTTTATTTCATTCGATGGATGGTATCGTTATATTTTAAATAAAACTTTCAATATTCCAATGCCTATTAAAGAAATTGAAATTGATGAGAAAACTGGTGAAGTAGAACAAGCTTTTGATGTAGCATATGATTATGACTTTTATACTGATGAAATTATTGAAAGCCAAAATATAATTAGGCCAGATGTAATTTCTCCACAAGTAGGATTTCGTTGTAGTATAATCAATATTCTTGCAAGTATTATGGGTAAGCTTGCTATTGATTATATGGGTAAATATTCAGATAATTCTAACTCGACAATTTGTCATGATGGTTCTAGACGTAAGAGTTTCTTTATTTTGAAAAACGAATTCCAACTTAAACGTGCTCTTATTACAGATGGTAAAAAGAATTATTGTGCTTATCAGGAACGTCAGGAATCAAATATCATTCCTAGAGAAAAGGCTCTTGCTATTACAGGTATGCCACTTAAAAAGGTAGGTGTACCAGAATCAACAAAAGTAAGATTGCAGAAAATACTTCTTGAACAGATTCTTGATAATCCTGGTGATATTTCACAAGTAGAAATAGTTAAACAACTTGCAATTCTTGAAAAGCAGATTATCGAAGCAATTCGTAATGGTAGTAAAGAATATTTTAAACCAGAAAGAATCAAAGCAATGGATGCATATGATAATCCAATGAGAGAATCTGGTGTTAAAGCATCAATTGTATTTAATTATCTTAAAGATGATGATATGGAACCAATTGATTTGAATACAAGAAATAGTGTTCTTATTATTAAGATTGATATTAATAATAAGAATGTAGATACTCTTATTGAAAAATATCCAACGATATATACAAAAATTGTTGAATTGATGAAGAAAAAAGAATTTACAAAAGGAATAACAGGTATTGCTATTTTAGATGATATGCAAGTTCCAGAATGGATAAAAGATTATATCGATTATACTACAATTGTAAATGATAATCTTCGTTCATTCCCTTGTGAAGCTGTTGGTATTGATAGAATGGAAAGTAAGTATATTAATTATACAAATATTTTAAGATTCTAACAAAAAATAAGGTGGGATGAAAGTCCCACCTTTTTCTTTTTTATGAATTAAGAGCAGCATAAAAGAAGCCCTTAACCTTGTTTTTGATAGAATCATCACTGAATACCAGTAATTCATATGTTCCATCTTCTTTTTTAGCTGGGATTATTCTTCCACAGCTATTAGTGTTATTTACAGCTTTTATATACTTGCCATATTTTTTGGCAGTGGATTTTACATTTTTGCCATAACAGCAAACTATGTTTAACCTCTGCCCATTTTTGATATACAGTTGTCTCACCATATATTCATATAATTCATCAGCTGTATAATAACCGAAATAAGGCATATAGACTTTCCGTCTTCACCTCCATGTAAAAGAATATACTGTTCTCCAATATTATCCTTCCAAAAATAAGATAAATGTCTTTCCCATTCATCTTTGTTCTTTCTTGTTTCCTTTAAATAATTGAACATATCCTTGCTAATTTTCATTATTGTATACATAATAAAATTCCTCCATAATTAAATTATACTAAGATAGTCTTTAATACTATCTCTTATTCATAATTATAATATATATATATGAAATCAGGAACTTAGACAAATTACATTTCCTATATATTCTTGTGGCTTGAACATACATATAATTTAGATTTGAAAGGAGGAATCATTTATGAGTGTTGCAGTACAAAAGTATATTAAGAATATGGCTAAGTCTGTTACTTATGCAACTTCTGACGTATTATCTTCTAAATTTGAATACGTAAAAGATTTTAAGAATGAAAACCAAGAAGTTTTTAAAGAAGTATATAGTTCAGTAAAAGATTATAGAAATACTTTTTCTAGAGTTAAAAAGACTATCACTAATAATAAAGTAATGGATGCTGCTAGAGTTGGTTATGACTCAATAATGTACAGTATTACAACTGGTGATTTCTATGCCAAAAATAAAGAAACTGAAATCATTGAAAAATATGGCGGTAATTTAATGGCTGACATGGATATCGATGATGATGATTTCGATTGGGATAATGAAGACTTATCTACTGGTGATAAAGTTATTGCTACTGCTATTAAAAAGAATAGTAAAGTAGGAACAGCTCTAACAGTAGAAGCAGTTGCGAAAACTGGTAAAGCTCAGATGGACGTATCTAAAGAAAATACAATGCTTTTATATACTCAAAATGAGCGTTTACTTAATAAATTAGATGGTGGGTTTGCTAATGTTTTAGGATTTCTAAAACAGAATGGTGAACAAACAGCAAAAATACAAAATCAGATGAATGAAAATCTTAATAAGTTTATGACAAATGTAGATAATAATGTTGCTAAACTTACTAAGCAAATGGATGAACTTCTCGAAATGCAGAGAAATATGTACAATCCTGTTAAACAAGATGAAAAGAAAAAAATTGGTTATAGTGATATTATTGGTAGTAATGGTGTTATTAATATTAAAGAATATCTAAAACAAGTAAAGAAACAAGGATTTAACCAATTAAATGATGCATCTGGTGGAGCATTAAGTATGCTATTTGGTAATAGTATTGAAGGTTCTAACCTTTTAGCTACTTTTGCTGCTAACCCAATTAGAAATCTTATGACCACAGGTATAAACAAAGCGTTAGGAAGTAAATTCGATAAAGCTGCTGCTGAATTAAATACTACATTACAAGGTATGATTCCATCACTTATTGCTAAACTAAATGCAGCTGGTAAAAAAGAAGATAATGGTATAATGGGATTTTTAGGCAAGATTTTTGGTATTAAAGATGGAGCTAAAGAATCTATTAAAACAGATGCATATACAAAAGGTGCTATTCCTTTTGATGGAATTACTAAACGTGCTATCACAGATGTTATACCATACTATTTAAGAAAGATGACTTCTGTTCTTACTGGAGAGCAAGAAATGGTATATGACTTTAACTCTGGTAGATGGACAAATATGAAAGCTGTAAAAGTAAATCATGACAGAGTTGTTAATTCAGCTAATAAAGGAACCGCAGATGCATTAGTGAGAATTTTAGAAGGCGGTATGGGAGGAAGACGACTAAATAACGCTTTTGAAAATAAAAGAGATTATGAAGAAATGATGAAAACAATTGAAAGTTTTGCAGCTAAACTTCAAGCATCTGGTGATTATGGTTCTGTATCTGACTTATCTCCAAGAGAACGAGAATTAAAGAAAATGTTAGATAGAGTTATGAGTTTAGAAGGAGATAATGGTGGAGATAGAAGATTTAGAAAAGTAGGAAATAAAACAATAAGTTCTGGAAGAGGAAGAAGTAAAATAAGTGAAATAGATAGTATTATAAGACAACAAAAATTATCACAAAATACTTCTATCAAAAATATTAATGAAGGTAATTCTGTTTTAAGACTTATTGATGCTGAAGGACTTGCTGGGGTAGATCAGAAGAAATATCACGGTAAAAGTTATGTAAATAGTCATGGTGATTTTAGTCAAAGAAGTATTCAGCAAATGCCTGTTGCTCAAGCATTAATTAGAGCTAAAGATGAATATGGTGTTACTCTATATCAATATTTAAGAGATATGGGTATGAGTTTAAGATTTATTAAAGCTAACTCTATTCATCTTGAAAATCTTACTTTTTCTAATAAAAATAAAAAATCTAAAGCTGCTAAAAAAGCCAAGCAAGTAACAAGAGATATATTAAATTCAGATGGTGAATTAAAAATTAATTATAGAAGTACTATTGATAAAAAGTATGTTGGGGATTATTATGCTGAATTAGAACGTGAAAATGAAAGAAAAGAAAATGAACGTTGGGAACAAAATAAAAGTAATACATTAAAAAGAGCAAGAGATAAAAATAAACCATATGCTTTAGCTACTACAACAGATTATAAAGGGGGAGATGATGAAGTAAGTTTAATGAGACTTATATCAGATGCTGAGTCTGATGTAGATACTAAAGCAGTTACTGAATATAATAAACAACAAAAAGAAGCTGAAGATAAAAAATGGAAAAGATTATCTTCTATCATTGGTAGTGATAGAGCTAAGAAACTTAGAGAAAGTTCAGATAAATTTGAACAAGATAAATCTCTAAACGAAAATATGAAAAAAGTTAAAGATGAAGGAACCAGTGCCAAACTAATGATGTTTACTAAATTCATAGGAAATAAAGTTGGTAAGCCTGGTGATGTAATGGCAGACACAATTCTCAAAGTAGATTTCTGGCTTCAAAAAATACTTTATGGTAATGATTTAAAAGAAGGTGACGATAAAAAAGGCTTCTTCCAACATATGAAAGAAACAGTAGAAAAAGGATTTGATAAATTAAAAGATGCTGTTTCAGAGGCTTTTGGAAAACTTAGAGATAAGATTACTGGTTCTAAAGCATTTAAAGCTGTTAAAAAATTCTTTGTTGGTGAAAAAGATGATGAAGGAATTTATCAAGGTGGCGTATTTGGTAGTTTTATGGGAGGTATGCAAAGAGGTCTCCGTAAAAATGCTAAAGATGTAAAAGACTATGCAAAGCAACAAGCTCTTGCTGCTAAAAATAAAATTACAAATTCATTACAAAATAATCAAGATGAAACAAGCAGTACAACAACTTCTAATTCTCAACCTTCTAGAGAAGAAATAAGAGCGAGAAGTTTAAATCAAAAAATGTCTGAAGAACAGACTTCATCTTTAAAAGAAAGAATTTTAAATAGAAGAGCTGGTCAACCAGCTGCTCCACAACAAGAAAAATATAATAGAATGATGAATCAAGTAAGTCAATATGAATATTATATTGAATATCTTGAATCTGAAAAGAAAGAATTGGAACAAGAAAAAGAAGAATTAATTCCAATTATCGAAAGTTATACACAATATAAAAAAGACCCTCCAAATGAACTTCTTGAAAGAAGAAATGAAATAGATCAAAGAATGGCAGAAATAGATAAGTTAATTGATAAAACAAAGCAAAAGAAAAGAAGTGCTGAACATTCTTTGATAACTAATAGTAAAAAATTAAAAAATATGGCTGTTGGTGGTGTAAATAAAACTGGAAAACCGTTTGATTCTGTTTTATCAGCAGGTGAATATTTAAACGGTAATATTGTTCCAAAGACTGGTATTTATACAGTTCCTAAAAATGGTGTTGTAGTAAACCCAGCAGATGCATCTACAAGAGCTAAGCAAGCTTCTAATGAAAAGAAATATCTTGCTAATATTAGAAAAAATGCAGAAGCTAATGATAAATTATCTCCTTCTAATGATGATACAAATCAAGTTGTAAATCTTATGACAAATAAGGACTGGAGAGATTTAAAGGATGATAAACAACGTGCTGAATTCTTAGGTTCAGTTGCTTCTAAAGGTTTTATTGGTGGAGGATTAGGTTTACTTGTTGGTGGTCCTTTGTTAGGTGCTGCTGTTGGTGCTGCTTCTTCACTTACAAAATCTACAGATGCATTCTCTTCTTTAATCTTCGGTTCTGCTGTAACAAAAGATGGTAAAACACAAGTAGATGAAGATGGTAACATCGTTAGAGAAGATGATGGTCTTATTAGTAAAGAAATTATGAAGGCGGTTCCAGACATTAAAAAATTTGGTCTTGGTGGTGCTGTTGCTGGTTTAATTACTCCTTTAGGACCTCTCGGTGGTATATTAGCTGGTTCAGCATTAGGTTTTGCTAAGAATTCTGAAATATTCCAAGGTTCATTATTTGGTGAAGGTGGAATATTATCTGATGAAAATATAGGTAAACTTAAAAAGGGTGCCAAGAACATGGGTATTGGTGCTATAGTTGGTGCGTTTACTGGTCCATTTGGTTTGGTCGGTAATGCATTATTAGGTGCTACAGCTGGATATGTTACATCTACTGATAAATTTAAAGATGCTATATTTGGTGAAAAGATTGATCCAAATGATCCTAACAGTAAACGTCAAGGTGGTGTTGTAGGATCTATTAAGAGTTCTCTTGTACTATTGAAAGATTTTGGATTAAATTTAAGAGATAAAGTAATGGATGAGATCTTCGGTAAAAAAGGAGATAATGATAAACGTGAAGGTGGTATCTTTGGTGCTATTAGAGAAAATGTAGTACAACCAATGATATCTGGTACTAAATCTGTATTCGATTCTCTTAAAAATAAATTTTCTGATATGGCTCATTTATTAGGAGATATGTATACAAAATATAAAATGGGTACAGCTGGTAATGGATTCTTTGCTAGAGCAATGGGAGTAGCAACTAATGCAACTAGTGGACTTGTTCATGGTGCTGGATCAGTGCTTAAAACAGCTACAAAGCCATTTAGATTATTAGGCGATGATGGTTTAGGTGGTAAATTAAAAGCTGGTAGAATCAAAAAAGGTCAAGAATATGGAATGACTGCTAGAGAAAGATTAATGTTCCGTGGTCAACATAAAATGCTTGCTGATGATAATTTCTCAGAATCTGATAAATATATGGCTGATGCATCTGCTAGTGACTTAAATTATCTTAAAGCTTTATTAAGTTATAGAGATAGTAAGGGTGATATTGACAAAGCTAAAACTAAAAGTTATAGTTATTTAGGTGATCAACTTAGACAAGACTTAAGTCCAAAAGAATCTAAAAAAGTTCTTGACATGGTTAGATCTGGCGACTTTGGTGGTGCTGAAAGATTTATTAGATCAAGAAAAATATCAGATGAAGCTAAAACCAATGCTATTAAAAATATAGGTTTACAAAAAACAAAATTATCATCTTATGATGATGCGTATAAAGAAATAGAAGATAACGGTGGAGATATACAAGAAATATTAGATAAAAAAGGAATTAAGATTGATGCAAAAGATCCAAAAGCTTTAAGATATTTACAAAAACAATTAGATAGAGAATTAGCACATAAAGAATCTGGTTTAACAAATGAAGAAATTGAATTTGATAAACAAAGAAAATTCTGGAATGAAACTCTCGAACCTATATCTTCTCCATTAAATTTAATGACGGAATTATTGGAAAAAATATATAACGAAGATAAACTAAACAACGAATATAACAAATTGACTGCTGAATATAATAAATTAATGGAAGAAGGAAAAGAAGCTGAAGCAGAAAAAGTTCTTAATCAATCTTTAGAAGTTAAAGGTAAACTTGATAAAGTAAGATCTATAACTGGTCCAACTAAAAAAGATTCTAAAACATCTGAAACAGATGCAGTTAAGAAATTAACTGAAAGTACAAAACAACAATCTAAATTAAGTAAAGTAGAACAAGTTTCTGAAATGAATGAAGTACCAGAAACAGTTAAGAAAGTAATTGAAGATGGTTTAAAAATATTTGATATTAAGGTAATGAAATTTTTAACAGACAAAAATGCAATTGAGTCTGATATAGAAAAATGGAGAAGTGAAACAAGTGAAAAAGATAGAACTGGAAAAAGAACGATTATATTAACTAGAAATATAGGATTTGTTAAATATAATAAAACTTATGAGTTTGAAGTTAAATATAAGCTAAATCTTGTATCATTTGAAGTTGATATAAATGGTGTTAAACAACCAGATTCTTTCAATGCAGCTAGAGAAGACTTTAGTAATGAATATGTAAAATCAATGTTACCTAAAGAAGAATCTGGAATATGGGCAAAGATTCCTTCTATGACAATAGGAGATATGATTAAAAATACTATGAAAATTTCTGGATTTTTCATAGGTGCAACTATTGTTCCAGGTGGAGTTAAGAACTTACGAAAAGTACTTTCTGGCGAAATAGGTAAATTAAAAAAGAAAATCACACATCCATTATCAAGTGTAAAATTTAAATTAGGCTCACATGAAATAGATGTAGATTTAGAATCAAAATTTCAAAAGAAAAGGGATAAAAAATATTCTGCTGAAGCTGAGAAGGAATTACAAAAGATTCTTGCTAGTGGAGATCTTACAAAATTAAATGACATCGCTAATGAAAAATATAACGATGATTATAATAACTTAACAGAAGATCAAAAATCTGTTGTAAATAAAGAATTTTTAAATAGATATACTGGTCAAAAACGTTCTAAACAAATTCTTGGTCACGGTTTAGTAGGTGATGTTAAAGCTTTAGCTGGTACTATTAAATCTGGTGTAAAAAATAAAGTTGCTGGTGGTATAGATAAAGTTAAAGAAAAGAAATTAAAACATCAAGAACAGGAAGATTTTTTAGGAAAATTATTTACTGGACTTGATAAATGGAAAATGAAAGATGAAAAGAAAAAATTTGAAGGTAAGAAAGATAGTAAACTAGCAAAAATAATTAAATGGTTATTTGTTGGTGGTATTGCAACTCCTATCATTGTAGGATTTGTAAAAGATAAAATAATGCCAGCAATTCATAAAAAGATTCAACCTTGGTTAGAAAAAGCAAAAGATAAAATTATTGGTAAGAAGAATCAACAGACTGGAGAATATGAAGGAGGAATTGTATCTGGTATTGTAAATCCTATCAGAAACTTCTTCAAAGATAAATTCCAAACAATTCATGATTGGTTCCATAATGAAGGTAAATTTACTAGTCCTGAAACTGGTTTTAGAGGATTAATTAATAACTTCATTGGTGCGTTTAAATACGGAGCAAAATTATGGCAATCTGGTGCTAGTACTATTATCAATGATGTATTACCTGGAATGGTTAAAACTGTAGTTTCTAAACTTCCTATTATACTAAAAGCTGTAGCTAAAGGAGTTGTATCTGGCATTGCAGCATGGTTTGGCAAAACAGATGAAAAAGGAAAACAATCATTAGATAAAATAGATGCATCTTCAATGATACAATCTAATGATAAATCATCATCTAATAACGGTGGTGGTACTACAGGCGGATTTAAATTTAATAATACAGTAGGTGGAACTTTCTCAGTAGATTCTCCACCGCAAGTTTCAGCAAATCCTAATTATAATTTTAGTATAACAGATACATCTTCTTCTACTACTATTAATAAAAATGCAAATGGTACTACAACAATGAAGAATGATGAAACAGGAAAATCTGTAACATCAGAATTAATTAATGATAATGAGATGGTATCAGCTGGTAAAAATGAATCTGGTACAGAAATATTCTATAAACGTTCTGATAAAAATAGAACTCAACCATATTCAAAAGGTGATTCTGGTCAATATGTTAGAATGGATAAACAAGCTGGCGTTGTTCTTGATAGTTTAAATGGTAATACAAGCTATGAAGAAATGCTAAAAAGAAATGAAAATATGGACGCTGGTGTAACTAATTCTTATACAGGTGAAACACCATTCTTAGACAATACTATTAAAAGTACAAAAATATTAACTAAAGCAATGACCAGCAAGAAAAATGCTAAAGGACTTACTCTAGCACTTAAAGGTGGATCTAAACTCTTAAAAGCTACTGGTAAAGTAACAAGAGGATTTACTAAAATGATTCCATTACCTGGAGTATCTGTAGGCGGAGTTATAGCAGATAAAGGTATGTCTACTCTAGGAAATATAGTTAATAATAGTGCAGAAGGAATATCAAATAGAGTATACAACTTAGGTCAAGGAATGGTAAATAAAACACTTGAAAATAGCAAATTCTTACAAAATGTTAATAATGTCGGAAATGGTATTATTGGAAAGAAAAATAAAATTATTGGTTCTTTAAAAGAAACTAAAGCTGGACAGTTATCATCTAAATTAGCAGATGGAACTAAAAATGTTAAGAGTAAAGCAAAAGATATTGTTAGTGGGAAAACTGCTAAATCAACAGATACAGTAAAAAGTGTTAAAAGCTTATTTACTAAAGCAAAAGATACAATTGTTGAATGGTTTAAAAAACTATTTAAAAATGGCTCTGTTAAAAAAGCACTTAAAGAAGCTGGTCAAGATGCATCAGAAGAAGCTATTGAAAAGATAGCAAAAGAATCTGGTGAAAAACTAGTTAAAGAATGCTCTGAAGCTGGTGCCGAAAAAATAGCAAAAGCAGCTGGTAAAAATATCATAGCAACCGCAAGCGATGCATCAGGTGTAGGTGTTGTAATCAATATAGCAATGGCTGTAGCCGATTTCTTAGTTGGTATGGATGAGTGCAGAAATATTCTTCAAATTGTAGATAAAAAAGTACCTATTACTTGGAGAGTTTTTGCAGGCATAGCTAATGCATTACAAGATATACCAGGTGTTGGTATTGTTTTTGGTGTTCTAGGTGCAAAAACAATTGTATGGTTTTTAATTGATATAATTGGTGAATTATTATTCCCAAATGCAACTAAAAAGTTGAAAGAAAAACAGCAAGAAGCTAAAGAAACTCTACAAGAATATAATAGAGAAAATAATACTAATTTAACTTTAGAGCAATATAATAATAAATATAATGCTACTTTGGTAAGTAGAGCAAAAGGATTAACATCTGATTTAGGTTCGTTCCTAACAGGAAAAGATGCTACTGTATCTCAATCAATGGAATCAAGTCGTCAGATAGAAGATTCTAATAAAAAGGTAACTAAAATCAGAAAGAAACTTGAAGATATTGCCTCTCATATGTGGGAAAAACAAGGACGTAAATTTAAGAAACTTAAACTAACCAAAGAAACATATGGTAAACTATGTGGCGAAGTAATTGATAAAATTGTAATTTTATTAAATTCACTAAAAGATAAACAATTAGATGCTGTTCTTGATTCTGCTGGCGATATGCGTCTTAATTTTGCAGAAAATACTGGAAAAACCATTTTGAAAGTTGCTACATGGGGAGCAGTAGACGTTGATCCATTTAATGCTGCATGGGATGATGGTTATAGAGGTTTAAGTTATTTAGGACTAGATGAAAATAAATTTGAAAATAACAGTACTACTAAATGTGTTGGTGGTATCGCTTCTGTATTTGTTAAGTCTTGTGGAGGAGCTGGTCTAAAGCCAAAAATTATCGATATTGTTATTTCTGTATTCTGTAATGGAATGGGTGGAGATAAAATTGATGATAATTCTAAGGCTATGGTTGATCAAAGTAATGCTGAAATTTCTGATATAAATGAAACCTACTCAAATAAAGGTAGTGAAGCACAAATTTCTAATTCAGCGACAGATACATCTTCTACTGCTGATCAAGTTATCGCAACTAATGCAAATGCAAATAATAAATTATCACCATTAAAGAAAGTAACATCAACTGTTGATAAATTAAAATCTAAGGGTAGTGATCTTTTATCTATTGTTCCTGACACCATTAATAAAGCTTTATCTTCTATTACTGGTGGAGGATTTGAAGGAATAGGTGAAATTATAAATAGTTTAAGACGTAAAAATACAGAAATAAATAGACGTATTGATGAACTTAAATTATTACCTACAGATAAAGAATATTGGAATATCGAAGTTGATAATAAACATCCATTTGCTAGTGCATTATTTAAATTTACAGAAAGTATTGCTAGAGTAATTAAAGCACCATTCTCGTTATCAGCATCTATGAATGCTACAACAGCTCAGATGGTTTCTTCTGGTAATTCATCTATATCAGCTAATACTGGATCATCTCAATCATCTAATAATAATTCTAATAATGGCGATAATTCTAGTAATGGAAGTACCAGCAATAGTAGTGGCGGAATATTTAGTAAAATTAAAAAGACCGCTAGTAAATTATGGGGTAAAGTTAAATCTATATTTGGTAAAGGTAAGGGTGATTCTGATGAGTCTGATCCATATCATATTTATCAAAGAGACTTTAATCAATCCTTTAATATTTCTGGCGATTCCGAACATCAATCTGTTGCCGATTCTGGTTGTGGTCCTGCTTCTGCAGCGTCTATTCTTAGAATGTATGGTAAAGAAGGAAATATGAATAGTGCTGTTAAATATGCACTGAATAATAATTATAAAGAACAAGATGGAGGAACTTATCCTTCATACTTCCAAGATTATCTTGGTAAAAATGGAATTTCTACAAATTCAAATGCTACAGATGCTGATGTTATTAATAACTTAGCTAATAATAAACCTGTAATTCTTATGGGTCAAAATAAATCTGGTACTAAATCTAATCCTTATGGCAGTAAATATTCTCATTATGTAGTAGCCAAAGGCTTTGATAAAAACGGTAATGTCATTGTAGAAGATTCCGAAGATAAACGTGGTAATACACGTTATAGCTTAGCAGACACTTTAAGAAATACATCTGTTCGTATCACTACTGGACGTGGTAAGTTTGGTAGAGGTTCTGATGATATGAGTGTAAATGAAAGATATATTGCTAACGTAAACAATACAATTTCTGCTACAGTATCATCTATAGTGGCTTCTGCAATATCAGCAGCTAATATAGGAGGCAGCACATCCAACTCCAATAATAACACTGGAAGTACAGGAACTGTATCTTCTTCTGCATCATTTGATATCGATTCTGATGATACTATTATCTGTGGTGACTCTATCACATATGGATTAGGTCAAGGAACAAAAATGGGTAAAAGAGCAATGGGTGTTGTATCTGGTACAACAGATATAAATTGTAAAGGTAGTAATGGTCAAACATATGAAACTCAATTTAAAGCCAATAGCGATGTTATTTCAAAAGCTAAAAATGTAATATTCTTCTGGGGTATGAATGAAGTATTTACAAATCAATCTACCGATGAATACTTTGCTCAATATCAAAATTCTATTGACACTATCTTAGGATATGGTAATAAAAAAGTTTCAGATATGAATGTTTGTATTATGACTGTAATCTGGGTTCCAGATGGATCTGGTTATGGTGGTATGTATACTGCTAAGGCTGTAGAAGAATTTAATGAAAAATATATTAAACCATTTGCTCAAAGCAAAGGTTATCCATTAATTGATATTTATGAAGATTCAAAGGATATTCCTCACGGTTCTGGAGATGTACATCCAGGAGACTATGAAAAACTATATGAAATTATTAAGAAACATACTGGTGGAAGTAGTAGTTCTTCTGATTCTGATGATACTAGTAATAGTGGTTCTGGACGTGGTAAATCTATAATTGAAAGAGCAAAAAGAAAATCTAAATATGGTAGAAGTATTTGGGGAAGAGACGGAGAAGAAACTGATACAAGCAGCACTGATTCTTCAACAGATTCCGAAACTTCTACTGATGGAACAACTGATGAAGGAACAGATTCTGAAACTTCAACAACAGATACTTCTTCATCTGCATCTACATCATCTTCGTCTGAAGCTACTGGATTAATTAGCTTATTAGGAAAATATTCTAAAGCTCTTACTAAGGGTATATTTGGTGATTTCTATGATGCTCTTTATGGTAGTGAAGTAGAAGAAGGAGATGGAAGCAGTAGTGGATATGTTGGCACTGGTGATGCAGCTAAGATGCTTGGTAAATCATTAACAATGTCTAGAAATAATGGTAAGGGTGATTTAACAATGACTATTGCTATTACAGAAGACGAAGTAGAATTATATGATATGCTTACAAGAGAATGTGGACTAAATGCTGCTGTTGCTTGTGGTATATTAGCTAACTGGGAAGAAGAAAACGGAATAAACTCTATTAAAAAGACTGCTACTAAAGGTGTTATTACATATGGTGGTGGTATCATGCAATGGACTCCTGCAAAAGGACAAAAGAATCCTCACTTAGTTTGGATTGAAAGTCACCCAGAATATGCTTCAGATCCATGGTCATGGGAAGCAAATAAAGCACATGCAAAAGAAGCAATTATGTCTGGAGATGGAGCTTGGGGTAACTGTACTAATGCAGATCCTCCTTTAAGTTCTAAAGGATTTAAAGCATGTAGTAGTTTTGATGAATTTAAACAATTAACAAACGCAGAAGATGCAGCTGTTAACTATGAAAGAGCTTTTGAAATTTCATTTAACTGGAATGGTAGAACATCAGAAGCTGCTGTACTTCCTCCTAATAAATATTATGATAATAACAGAGCATTAGGTGGTAAGATTCTTTATGAACTTATTGTAAATGGTAAATGTGATAGTGGTGGATCTGGTCGTGGTAAAGAAGATGAAGAACCTTTCTTCTATCCACGTGAAGAAACATCTACTGCTGTAATACTTAAAAAACGTAGAAAATCTAAATACGGCAAAGGTATTTGGGGTCGTGATGGGCAAGAAGATTCTACTTCTTCTACGGATACATCAACAACTTCAGATCAGACATCTGATACACAAAATCAAGAAAATACAGATGAAAATGCTACAAATGATCAAAATTCTAACACGTCTTCATCATCTTCTAGTGTAGGTGCTAAGTCACTTATTACAAAACTTGGTAAATACGCTAAAGCTGGAATAAAAGGTGTATATGGTAATTTCTATGACGCTCTTTATGGTAGTGAAGTAGAAGAAGGCAGTGTAGATGGAAATAATAATGGTGGATATACAGATGGTAGTGGTGTTATATATGCTGCTGCAATGGTATTTGAAGCTATGGGACGTGCAAACCCAACATTTGGATATTGTTCATGTGGTGGAAGAGTATTTGATCTTGAATGTAGAGACGGTAAAAAAATTGAAAGTGTTAGACCAGACTGTTCTGGTATGATGTCAGCTGTGGCACAGTATATGGGTTATTATACATATCCTTCTACTAAATCTTCATATACTGATACATTCCATGGATTAGGTTATAATGTAACCAATTTCTGGGCACAACGTTTATGTGATGAAAATGGTAATGTAAGTTCAGATTGGGAATATATGAACTTTGACCCAAATGATAGACAACCTGGTGATATGATCATTAGAAATGACGTAGGTCATATTGATATGTATGTATTTACTGATACTAATGGTAGAGTTAGAGGTTTTAATGCTGGCTCTGGCGGTGCATTTCCAGACGGTCACTGTGATTCTGATGGTTCTGGTATTGAAGACTCATATAATCTTGCTAAATATTATCTTGAACACGGAAATCAACTTCCTACAAACGATGGTAGTATGGGTGCAACAACTATACAAGATAGTGAAGCAATGTATGTAGTAAGATATAAAGGTAATAGTGGATCTGGTAGAAGTAAAGGTCAAGAAAAAGCAAATAGTAATAATACATCTTTAGAAAAATATAAAAAAGCAAATAGCAATGATCATATTAAGAAAATGCCATGGTCTGTACAACAAAATATAAATAAACTTGGTATGCAAGGTAGAAATCCTGTCCAAGCTGGTAGAGGTATATTAAAATCATTTGATGAAGTAAAAAGCAATGTAAGTAATAGAAGTCTATTTGGAAATAATCAAACTACAAAATCTAGTACAACGACATCTTCTTCTAATTACAATTCTTCAAACACATCATCAAGTAACGCATTCTCTACTACAAGTAATAATTCAATTGATTTAAATCAATTAATAAACTTAATTAGTATAATTGCTAATAATAGTGATAAGATAGATGCTATAGTTCAGCTTTTAGCTACAATTGCTACTAATACTGAAAATACATCTACAGCTATTACAAATGGTAATAATAAATCACCAACTGCTAAAAATAATCTATCAGCATTACGAAGTGCATTAAACTCGAATAATTCTGGAATGGATATTGTAAAAGCAGTTTATCAAATAGCACAAAGTTAAAAATAATATAGAGGGTCGGTAATATCCGACCCTCTTATTTGTTTTGTAAAACATTATTATAAAATTACACTTAATAAAGGAGGAATCTAAATTGGCAAATGTTAGAGTACAACTTTTACAAACTAATAATAATGTAGCTGGAGCACTTTATCAAAGACCTAATGCGTTTGCTAGTGGATATGCTTGTTTTAATATGTCCAGAAACGTTTATAGTTCATCAGCGGCAGCTAGAGATAAAACTAGCTCATCGCCAGACAGTAATGCTATGTATACTATTAAAGCAAATACTGCTGCTAAAATTCAAAGTATAAATAGTACTGGTGGAGTCATTACAGCACAAATACAATGTGGTTCTAAAACTGGATGGGTTTATATCGGAACCGTTGTAAATAAAAATCCAAATGGTCCATCACCGTCATTTGCATGGAATGGAGGACAATATGTTAAACTTGCTGTTAGTTCGGTAAGTTATGTTAAAACCAAATTAAAATTAAAAGATTCTGATATAGCTACAAAAAATGCTTTATTTAATAACTTAAATAAAGGTGATGAAATAAATCCAGATTGCTTAGTTGCAGGTTCTGGTAATGAAGATAATGCAGCAGATGGTGAAGATGATTCTTCTAACTCATCTTCTTCAGCAGCTTCTACTACAGCAAATGCTAATAGTGCTGATACTGGAGATATACAAGTAACTTATGAATACGCAATAAAAGTAAATCCTCCATATGCATATAATATATTAGATCATTTAGGTGGTGTTACAGAAACAGAACAATCTAAAAAATATTTACAACAAGTTGAATCAACTGGTGTTGATATTAAAAGCTTACGTAATATATTTGGAATGCCTTATCAATTTTTACCAACCACTGATTGTCGAGTAAGTGATAATTTTTCTGATAATTTAGCAACAGCTGGATATGAATTTGCTGAAAAAATTATATCCAGAATGCCTTTATTATATATAACTCCTGGTAATACATCATTCATGGGAGGTTCTAAAGAAAATGCTAGAACTGCACTTATTAGTCAAGTACAATCAATAGCAGGAGATAAAGCTCAATCAGGTGAAGATGCCCTAACTCAAACATCATTAGAAACTATGCTTGAAGAATATAATGGTAAGCTCTATACTATTATGCCTGCATATGCAGAATATTTTAGATATGTAAATCCATTATGTAGAGCTGGAGCAATATTCTTAGACATTGCTGGTAGTTCATTAGAAGATTCTGAACCTAAATATGGCAATGAATTGATATCTGGTAAAACAACATTTGAAAATATGAACTGGGGTACAAATGAAGGTTTAGCATATGAACTTTGGGAAGAAGAAGAAACTACGGATGAAGAAGATACTGAAGACGAAGAAAAGGAAGATTCAAAAACAGAAGATGATAAAAAAGATGAAACTGATGAAGAAGATACTGAACCTAAAAAAGCTAAGTTTGAAGAAGATTATAGTGAATATTTTAAAAATTCAGATGAAGATGCTGTAAGCAAATTCCAACAAGCAGTTTATTATGGTAATTCTATAGCATTTTACATTAATTCAGATGCATCTTTCCAAGATTCATTTACAAATGAAACTTCAGAATCTAGTTTGTCTTCTACAATTAATGCTTTATCAGATAAAGCAAGAGAAATTCAATTCTTACTTGGTACAGCATCAACACAAGTTGGTGAAGCATTTGATAAAGTTGATGGTACTTTAAGTGATATCAAATCACAAATTAATAGTATTGTAGAAAAGATTTCTGGCGGTAATACTATTTTTACTACAATAGCGAATAGTGTAAAAACAATTGTATCTGGTGGACGTATGTTATTCCCACAAATCTGGTCAAACAGTAACTTTTCTAAATCATATAGTATTTCAATAAAATTAACAACTCCTAGTACAGATAGAATATCTTGGTGGTTAAATATCTATGTTCCTTTATGTCATTTGATGGCATTGGTATTGCCAAGATCTGAATATATAAACTCATATACAGCTCCTTTTATAATAAAAGCATTTTATAAAGGAATGTTTAATATAGATATGGGTATCATTACAGAAATGACATTTAATAAAGGTAAAGAAGGTTCTTGGACAAAAGATGGACTTCCTACCGTTGTAGATGTGTCTTTCACAATTCAAGATTTATATAGTGCAATGGGTATGACATCTACAGAAAAAATGTTTAAGGGTCTTACATTACAGAATGTAGCAGAAATGGACTATGTAGCAAATCTTTGTGGTATTAATATAAATGAACCAGATGTTTTCAGAATGGTAAACTTATGGTGTGCATTTAATATAACAAATAAAGTATATGACTTTATTCCAAATTTATCTATGAATGTTACTCAAGCTCTTTCTAATAGTGTAATGAAAGCTTATAATAATTTTTGGATGAATTAATAACTATATAATAAAGGTATAAAATTTATATCTTTAACGCCAATTCTGTGTTGATTTGCCGTTTTCTAATCTCCTAATTTTTTATTATCCTTACACACCCCCGTTTTTGATTTGACCCAGGGAAGAAATTCCCTGGGAATATTTTTGCAAAATAATTCATCTTTAACAATTAAATAAATATAAAGGAGATGATTTAGTGAGTAATCTTAAAAAGAAACAACAAGACTATCAACTTAAATACGGAGATATACCGTTAAATTATAGAGACCGCTTAGAATATCTTATTGATAAATACAAATTATCTAATATAGATATGGATTATATTTTATTTGAAAGAGATAGGAGAATGAATTCTCTTTATTATACTACTATTAAAGTAATTTTATATCAAATACCGCAAGGTGCAAAACGTCCTAGATATAGATTTGTTAATCGTAAAAACCTTGTATCAGCAGCTATAGAAAATCCTGGATATATCCATGTATATTCTCCAGATGCTGCTAGTAACCATGATTATATGAAAAAACTTATTACACAACAAGATTTTATTCAATTAGATCATCTTATATGTACACCATGTGATGTACATTATAAAGCTTATTTTCCTACACCAAAATCATTTAATAAAATTGAAACTTTTATGGCTGAAATAGGTCTTAATAGACCTTTAACAAAACCAGACTTTGATAATATAGAAAAATTATATTCTGATATGTATAATAGTAATGTCTGGATTGATGATGCTTTGACTATAGATGCTACTATAGGAAAATATTATTCTATATTACCAAGAGTTGAAATAGAATTAAATTATTTAAATGCTGTATTCTGCAAACAGCAATTTGATTCTATTATAAATAGAAAAGATTATGAGCAATCAATGAATCTATCATTTATTTAAAAGGAAGGTTATTTTTATGAATACGTTTATAAGAACAAGTGATGTTGATACACCATTTTATATAAGAAAGATATTATGGGAATGTATCTATAATTTAGAAAATATGAATCTTTTAGTCCAGATGATATCATCTGGATTTTATAATACTGCTGAGATAGAATTTAATCCAACAAATATGAATATCATGTTAAAATCAAAAGGAAGACCATTTGATAAAGATAATGTAAATCAAGTTATATTAGAGTCTTATAATAATTTTATACAAAATTTGCATTCTAAAGGTATTATGAATAATGATGTTTATAACAAATGTATTCCTATAATTGATAAACTATTTTTTATTACTTTTGATAATGCCAGTGTGGTGAAAATTAATTTATGAGTCAAAATAAGACAGACAGCTATTATGCTGTCTGTCTATAACTTTTACTTTTTCATTTCCTTAAGCATATTTTCAATATAAGATTCATCTACATTGATAATATTTAATGAATCTAAAGTTGTAATAAATGTACAAACTGTTTCACAATGTTCTACAATCTTTTCCATATCTAATTTAGAATCAAATACAAATGCTTTGCTTGCTGATTCATTTACCATTGCAGATTTAGAAAGATTATAAACCATGTGTTCAAAAATATTCTTTGAACGACTATTTCTAATATCTGTATCTCTTCGTTTACCTAAAGCGATATAAGATTCTTCAATCTTAGCAGCTTTTTCTTGTTCCTTTTTATCATTTGCTTTTTCAGCAAGACGATCTTTATTATCTTCAACTTTCTTTTGTGTTTTAGATAAAGATTCTGCTAATTTAGCTTTATCAGCCATATTGTCATTAACAAAATCAGATGTCTGTTCTCTTACTCTATTTGTAATTTTTTCTACAGCTTCATCAGCATCAATCTTTCCTAATTTATCATAAAATTTATCTTGATCAGCTTTCTCAATTTTAAATGTTTCAGAATTATTCTTATCAGCTTTTTCAAGAATAGACTGAACTGTAGTATCAATAGCATATGCCATTTCAGACATTAAATAAGAAGTACTTCTAAACTTATTAAGAAGTTTCATAGATCCTTCTTCTTTAACAAAATTACTAGCTAATTGACGTACAAGTTTTTGATGGTAATCTTCTCTAATAAGTGTTGGACTCATACAGTTATCAACAAGAATAACAATACCTTCTGTAACAAATGCATCTGTAACTTTTTGTTTAAAATCTATAAAAGAAGAATCATATCTAGTTCTAGAACTAAGTTTAGCCCAAATATTATCTTTCTCAGCAGCTTCAGATACAGCAGCTAGTTTTTCATTACGCTTACGAAAAGCTTCTTTAGCTTCCTTTACTTTATAAGACTCAAGAAGTAATTTAGTATCTTCGTACATAACAAAACCTCCTTTAATATTTATTAATATGTTTTAGGACACAATGCGTATATTAATATACGGTTTATCTGTATAATCATTTGTATCTATATGTAAAAATTCTGGAACCATAGATAACATTTCCATATTTTCGGTAGATATAATATGCTGATTAGTAGCATCATAAATATTGAATGAAACAAATTCAAAATAAACAAGATATTCTGCAAATTCTGTTTCAATCATAGTAGTTATATTCGGGAAATGAATATCATCAAGTTGATCAAGTTTTTCTACATAAGATTTAATTGAATCTTTGATATTACTCATAATACCTTCAGCATCGCTATCTTCATTATAAAATTTAGCTCTAAATGTCATAGTAAGAGCAACGTTATCAATAAGTTCACTAGTTGCATCTCCATCATCATCTGTTAAATGATACATATTAGAAGGTCCATAAGTATTAAAGAATTTGTAATCAAGACCAAATGTACATTCAAGTGGAGCGATAGCATCTAATACATAATTAATCTTTTTCTTCATTTCTTTTATAAAAGTAAGAACTTTTTCTTCTGTATTCCAATAGAAATATCTTACACATGGAACTCTATTGATAATATAAGATTCAATTTGATCACTGCTAGGATTAAATATATCATTTGTTTTTATAGATGATACATATGAATTCATTATATTAGAATAATCATATAATAAGTTAATTCCTTGATATGTACTATATACATTTGTTAATACCATCTGTTTCAATGTATAATTCGGCACATATGCTGGATCATTAGTTTCTTTAGAAATTGGTGGTTTAAATATAGTACCTTGATAAACTGAATTATATAATGCATCTACATTAGCATTGTTTATAGCTAAGTATTCATTTGATAATCCATCTGTATACATCTTTGGAGTTGGAATATCGTATTTATAAAGAATATATATCTTTAATTCAGTATTAAGATTCAAATAAGTACCTGTTACATAATAACCTGGTAAATTATTCAAATCTAAATCTTCTGGTTGTTCTATTGGTCTGGATTTGTTAGCATCTACATCAAAGCAATTATAATTTTCCCAAAATTCTTTTTTAATTTCTGTATCATCACCATCAATAACTTTAGCATTTAACTCTTCTAAGTATCTCTTAGGACCAATATAAACATTATTATTATCATCAATAATATCTATATCCTTTTCATCTAATTTTGTATTGGTAGATGTAGCAAATGGTCTTGTATATAGACTAATTCTATATGGAATTCCATCTTCGGTTGTTACATCAGATAATGAATCACCACCAATATATTTAGCAATAGAATACATTATAGGTCTTGCAATAGAAGTTGAATCAGTTCCTTTTTTATAAAATACACCGATTACTTGAACTCTATTAATCATATCTTCATCTATAGTACCAGTATTTGGCTTTATATTAATATCAATATCATAACGATATCTATTATCTGATAAATATGAACTTCTATGTGTTTTAATACTTGGAAGAATAAATTGTATTGGAGATTTACTATTAATACAATCAAACTGCTGATATCTTGTTTCATTAATAATATCAAGATAATATGATGCAGTTATTCTATGAGTGTCAATATTAGGATCATCTTTTAAAATTATACTCAATGGTGTAGTGTATAAAAACTTTGTTATCTTAGAAATCAAAGTTATACAAAGTTCATCCATTTTTTCTTTATCATAATCATTAAGATCTCTATTCGGAAGTTTGTATCTGATAGAATTAAATTGTCCTAAAGTTTCATCTTTAACAAGTAATTCTAAACTTACAATTCTTCCATCGACTCTTTCTATTGATAATACTTCTCCTAAAGTCCATGTAGATGGGTCGTTATAAACAAAGTCATCTGTACTTTCTCCTTCAAGATAAGTACTAAATCTAATTAAATCTCCTTCTGTTAATGTTAAAGAATCAAATCCATAATGTCCTTGTCCATCATATGAATAAGCATCAATTGTATTTATAGTATCCAATATTAGATATGAATTAGTATTATCGAAATATGGACGTAGAAAATTATTTAAAAATTGTTCGGCATATTCTTTTCTATTTTTAGAATCGAGCATACTTAAATCTGTAAAATAGTCAGGAACATAAAATCTTCTTGTAACAGCTGTAGGATCGGGTGGATTATATCTTAATGTAAATTGTTTTGTATAATCTCTAAACGATAAATCCATAACCCAAGCAATTGCTTTAATATTTAATACATCATTAGTTTTATCAAATGGAATTTCTATTTCACATTTATCAGAATGATTAATAATATTATTTGCAGAATCGTATATTCTACTTCTATAAAATCTAACAGCTTTAATAAATCTAACATTCTCTCTTTGACTTAATTGATCTTTTTGAGTTCTAGAATTATTGAAATACATTGATCTGATAATATATTTGTATTCACCAGTAGATAGTGATTTTCTAATTAATTCTACAGTAATATACTTACCTGTAGTTGTATTAGGATCTGTAATAACACTTCCTGCCTCATCTACTACAATAATAGTAGCAGGATTTATAGAATCTGAATTTCTCTTAGGAAAATGAGTTGTAATAGCTACACTTCCATTTTCTTCATACCATTCAAGTTCTAAATCAAGTACATCATTGAAATAGTCTTTACCATAGAATAATTTAGAAAAATAACTTTCTATACTAATTTGTGAAGATAATAAATCACATCTACGGCAAGTCCCATAAAACCAATTGTCTTCATAATATTCTTTCTTATTAGGCTGTAAAGTAATATTATCAGAATAATATGGTCTAAAATAAATAGAACCATTTTTATGGAAATCGTAAGATAAAGGCGGCTTTTCTATCTTATATTTAAAATCTGGAATTACTTTTTCATGATCAAATGAAGTTCTATATTCTTCATTAGATAACCAAGCTTCCATTGATTCATCAGAAGGAGTACCTTGATATGTAGTTAATCCTTGTACATCATAGAACGAGTAATTAGTTTCTACATTCGATATTTTCTGTTGTAAATATCCCATATAATTATCTCTTAATAATGGTAAATTAGCACCTTCTCCAAACTTATAATAGAATATTGGAGTTCCACTTTCAAGATATATTTTACCATTTGTAGAATCTCTTCGTCCACTTTCCATATAAATAGGAATCGTATTTGTAGGCACAATATTCTGAAAATCATCTTTCATAAGATTATAAATATAATATACTCTATCAAGTATATTATCTTCTTTTCTAAATACATGAAGAACAGAATTTTCATTATTAAGACTATTAAAGAAATTTCGTAAGTCAGTTAATGTAGTAATACTACCTCTAGATAATGCTTCTTTAGGAATAATATGCTGTAACTGTTCTATTGTTTGTCTGTCTAAACCACCACTAGAACCATCTTCTCCTCTTTGAGCAATTATACAATATAAATTTGTATATCTGTCAGAAGTTAAACGAATTGTTTTTTCTTCAGAATATTCAAAATTACCAGCAGCACCATCTGTTGTATAAATTTCTATTGTTATATCTGAGTTTACTGGAGGTTGATAATTAGTAGGATCAAAACGAATACGTATTGTATTACTATTAATATATTGATAGTAACAATATTTTTGTCCTGCTATTTCTTGATTATATAAACCATCATAAACAGCATTTAAATATACTGTATTTCTATCACCACTATCATCAGTTGGTTCTTTTACAATAATATTAAAATGACTCATCTGTTTTTCAAATGAAAAATTAAGTGTTTTATTTGAAATAACATCAGATGTTAAAATCTTTTCATATACTTCTCTATAATAAACCTGATGTACATTTGTTGTAAGTACTACCATATTATCTTGTTCATAATTAAAGATTGATACAGGAGGTAAGAAAGGATTTTCTAGATCTGATATAGGATTTTTATGAGTCATATCATAGCTTGCTGTATATACATAATTTCTTTTTGTACCATTTGTACTGTCTTGTAAATCTACATATTTAATTGTAATATCATAATCAGTATGAAATTCAAATTGGTCAAAATTTAATGGTGTATCAGCAGTTAATGTAAACTCTCCATCAATCATATTTGCTTGTAATGCTTTTTCTGGAAACATTAAAAGTATTTTCATATTTGCTGGGGTAGCTGCAACTTTTTCTACACCAAGAGATAATGCATGAGTTATAACATTTCTGTCAAACTTTGCTCTTGTTGGAATGGCTTCATTTGATAATTCAGATGCAGTTACAATTGAATTTTGTAATAATGATGCAAACTGATAACCAAGATATCCATACATTCCAACCATTAAAGTTTCTTTATTATCAACTCCATCAATATTCTTTTTCTTAATATCATCAACAAATCTGGTTATATCATAGATATCAGAATTAAGAATTTTTTCAGATGTAGTTTCTTTAACCTTTTTAACAGACATTGTTTACCTCCTTCTTTTAATTATTATTAAATTCATTGGAAGATGCAGAAGTTGTCGTAGATGATTCAGAAGTTGTTGTTTTTTCATTTACCCATACTAATCTATGAAATCCCATTTTTTTCTTTGAAGAAACATTATCAGGTGGATAATGTCCACTTCTTAAAGTAGCACCTTCTCCATTAATAATAAGCGGATATCCAACCCACGTTTCATTATCACTAATTGGCATAATTTCACAATCATTAAATGTGTCGCTAGCAAGATTTCTATTCATAGAACTTGCAGTTAAATAATTAAGTTCAGATAAGTTAATAGGATCCATATCTTTAATAAACTGTGCTTTCCAGTTTATTGTAAATTTTATATTTCCTTCTATATTTGAAATAGTTCCTCTAGGTACAGACATAGGAGTACAACCAATCGCCTTAGCCCAATACATAATTCTTCCAGTATCATCTGTTATTATCTTCCATATAGATAATGCTTCTGGATAGATTTTATTTACTATATAATCATATCTTGTAGGAGATATTTCTAGCATATACTTATATCTAAAATATTCATCATATATCTTAAATAACATATATACATCTAAATATTTTGTATCTTTAAATTCAAGACTGAAATCATATTGTAAATCAGAAGATAAAGAACCTTCTCTATAACTTGTATTAATCTGATATAAATTCTGGTTATTTAATACATCAGATGCTGATATATCAGGTAAATCAAAAGAACTTGTTACCATATTTGATAATAAATTTATATACTTATTTCTCAAATCTATATTAAATCCATTTGAATTCAGTCTAGCATTATTACTATAGTATTGCTGTAATGAATAATAGCTCAATTTATAACGATTAAAAGCTTCGTTAAAAAATGGTACATCACTAAGAATTGGATTGATAGAATCTATAGCACTAGTATCTACAAGATTTAAATCTGGTTTAGAAAAGAATAAATATTCTCTAGTTCCAGTTATTAATTCATGAGTTGGATCTAAATAACCATATCTAGAAAACTTATTAAATCTATTTGAAAACATAGATTCTGGAGACGTTAAAGTTGTACCCTGCATTAGTGTTTTTAATTCTTTATTATCATTACTAGTATTGAATCTTAAATCAGTTCTTTTAAATTGTTTTACTGTAGAACTATTTGTATAGAAATCAAATTTACCATCTTTATTAGAATCTACACCTTTTCCTTTTCTTGTTGTTGTAATATGTTCATCCCAACCAGATAAAGTACTAACATAGTCTAAATCATTATTAGTATGATATGAATTCATAAATGATACACTAAGCTGATTCATTTTATTTCCTCCTCTCATGTTAGAATTTATTAAGATGTTCAACTTAGTAAAGTAATACACATTTATATACTATAAATACGAATAAATAAAGTGTATCAACTTTTAAACCTGTAGCCTCAACACATTGTTGTGTATAAACACTATATTTTATATTAAGCTATAGGAGGCTATTTATGAATAGTATTGATTTTAATGAAAGTTGTGTAAGAAACATGATTTGGGATGCTAAAAAACAAGCAGAAGTTGATGCAACGTATGAAAGAGAAATGAAAAAATATGGAAGCAAAAATAATAATTTGAATTATTATTTTAATTCTTCAAGTATTGAAAACAGACTTTTAAATCTAGAGAATAAAATTAATTCTTTAGAAGAAAGAATGAAAGATCTTGTGATTGGATTTAATAATAGTAATGGATTATTTGTATTTGCTCCTGATCAGAATATTACATCTAACTTTGCTTTTAGTTTATCCGATGATCAATTTAAAGAAATAATCAATAAGATGAATAAATAAAAGAACGTCATTGGTTGATACACTTTATTTTTTTGAACATTTCTATAAAATTTGAATAAGGAGGTAAACAACTTTATGAACGGAAGAGAATATTTCCATGAATCTGTTGTTCGTGATATTGTTGATATTTTGACTTCACTTAAAGATTATGATGAAGTACAATTTATTAATAATGCAAAAGCAAACAGAAGTTTCAAATCTATTACTTCTGCTACAAAAGATTTAATTCTCACTTTCCCTGTAATGGTAAGCTCTGATATAGAACCAGACAATGCTATTATGATAGCTAAAGCTCATGAAAAGAAAATGGCTTCTTTACTTCATATTCTTTTTACTGCTATTAGTGTAGGAAATAATGAAGATGTTTTTGACTATGTTAAAAAATTCCATTCCAATATGGGAAGCATAAGTGGTACTTTAGATTCTTATGCAGACAGTCTTGATAAAATGGCAGCTACATTTGGAGAATCGTATGATCAAACTCTTAAAATCGATAAAGATGTTTTAAATACTGTTTTAGAAGATCTGAAAGAATCTAATTATACATTATCAGATAATGTAAAAGAATCTAGTCTTGAGTCATATAAAATTGTGCCTGGATATCGTACTGGTATGAAAGATATTATTATTAAAGAAGATAACGATGCTATCAATTTAAAAAATAGTAATATAAGAAATAATAAAGATTATTCAGATTATTTAAGTAATATGACTGATTTTAATAGTAGTACTATATTAAACACTGAATATAAAAAAGCCAATGAACTTCAGCCGACAATGATGGTAATTAATTTTATGCGTCATTCTGAAACTTCTGGAGATACAATTAATACAGCAGTTATTGGTATTAAAGCAAAAATATATCCAGTATCATCTGCTGATATCTGTAATAGAATTACTGGTAAACTTGATGACAAGAATGTATTAACAAACTTTATAAGAGCTACTACAAATGAAATTGCATTTTTCCGTGATTTTCTTTTTGCAATTGATAATGCTAAATTAGATGCTATGTCATATGGTAAAAAAGCCACATCTAATAAATTATGGAAAGTTTTAGAAAGACGTGCTCAGAAAAGTAAATTTAGGCGTTCTTTAAAAATGTATAATGATGCAACTGCAATTACTACATTAGTATTATCTGAAAATGACGCTGAATATTTAAAGAAAGTAAATAATGTAGATATTCTAAATGTATCTAAAGCACGTAAAATTTTAGATTCTTATAATTTCATGTGTATTTGTATTTTAAATCAATCTACAGAAGTAGCATCAATTCTCTATGATACTGGAGATGATACTTTTGAAATGATTCCTTTCTCTGGACTTGAAAGAGAAGCAAGTGATAATAGTTACAAAAAGATGGTAAACCTATTATCAAAAGTAAGTAGATAAGAAAGGAGGATAACAATGGCTATTTTTTCTGATCTAGAATTAATGGGTATTATGAATGAATCCAAACAAAAGAAAGATGATTCTATAATAGACTCTGCAAAAAATAGAGTTAAAAAGAATTCAGAACAAGTTAAAGATGGATTTGACAAAATGGGTAATAATGTAAAGGATAACCTTTGGATAAATAAGCATAAAAAGAAAAAAGTAAATGCTGAATTTAATTATGAAGATGAAAAAGGTAATAAAATTCACCTTTCTAATAAAGATAAAAATCCAAACAAGATTACTTTCAAAGAAGATACTAGTGGTAATATAATTGGTTGTTCTTTAAATGGAGAATATATAGAAGAAAATATTGGGCTATTTAAAAAAGCAGAAAAAGCTAAAAGAGATTTAACTAATAAATCTGCTGTAACTATAGAAAAAGAAAAACAAGACTGGGAAGAAAATCCTGGTGCTAAAACTGGTGAAGCAATTGGTAATGCTGTAACTGGTGGAAATATTATAAATTCTGCTGGGAAAGCTATTGGTAGAGCTGGCGGTAGTATTGTTGATAAAGTTATTAAAAAGAAAGAATCAGAACGAAAGAAATTAAAAGAAGCTGCTGAGAATCAGTTCATTTATAGAAGTGATGAATACACAAAAGCTATGAATGAATATTTTGATATAACAGATAGAGAAACCCGTAAGATTCTTTTAGCTGTAAATGAAGCAGACCAAAATAAAATATTAGTTTCATTAACTTCAAAATTATACGATAATGTAGTTGATAAAGTTGATGATATTGATTTTGGTGAAATTGAAATGACAAAAGGTGATATCGAAAAGCTTTCTAATTTCAATACACTTCACGAATGTCTAAACAATATGGCTAGACTTCTTATTGAATTTAAGCAAGATACAAAACCTGTCGATACTATCGCAGAATGTGTTGCTAATTTAATTGAAAGTAAGCATATATGGACTAAGGCTTATGCTGTAAATGCAGAATTGCCAATGATTACATATAATACAATGGTTCTTGCTGTAATCGAAGCTACTTCTTATATGGTATCTATGTGTGTAGAATTTATTAAATCTCCATCACAAGATACTATGCAAATTATGATTGATAAGTCAGCTTTAACAAAGTCTAAAGGACATATGTTATTTAAGAATATTGAATCTTTCAATTCTGCATATAATAAGGGTCAAGTTGAAAAAGCTATGATGCATGTAATTGATGAAAATGCTAAGAAAAAGAATTTTGTAGGACTCGGTATTTATAGTGGTATTGGAGTAGGTGCAGCAGTAGTTGGTATTGCTGGATTATTATTCTGTATTATTCCTATTATAAGAGAATTAATTTTCTTATTCTATTATAACAGAGTAAGAGTTTCTGATTTCTTTGAAGTTCAAGCAGACCTTTTACAAGTAAATGCATATAATGTAGAAAACAATCGTCTTGATCTTACTAAAGAAGAACGCAAGAATATTTCTGCAAAGCAAATGAAAACTGCTGATAAATTTAGAAAGATATCTCGTGCTGTTGCAGTTGAAACTTCTAGTGCAGAAAGTAAAGCTGTTAAAAAAGTAAAAGAAGAAGATAATAAAAAATATAAAGCTAGCGATGTAATGGATGAACTTCCAGATTCTGCAAGTTCAGCATTATTCTAATGTGTTAAGCTTTAAATTTATAATATAAACATATAAATAAAATGTGTGTGTGAAATCTTTTGATATTTGACAATAACAATTATTTATCTTATTATAATAAGGAGGTAATCTAAATATGGGAATCTATACATCAAGTAGATACTTCGGTGAAGCATATGATTACGCTTCCGAAATCCCTGCTAATGAAGCTTATGGTGCAGCTTTAGGCTGTGCTCAGATTTTAGCCGATTGTGAAACAAATGATATGGCTTTATTTGAACAGACTATCTATAGTGATTTTGCTGAAGTTAGAGCTGTTCAAGAAGGCGTTGGTTATGTAAATGAAAATGCATTTACTGATGTAATTAAAAAGATTGTAGAAATGTTTAAGAAGCTTCTTGCAAAGATTAAAGGTATTTTTAATGCTTTTATTGCAAAACTAACTGGTGCTTTTAAGAACGGTAAGGATCTTGTTAAGAAGTATGAAAAACAAATTATCAAATATTCTAATTGGAAAGGCTTTAAGTGTAAAGGAATTCGTGTTCCTAAGAGTTCTGGTCTTCAGAGTTCTATCGACACTTTATTCCAGGCTAATAAAGTAAGTGCTGTTGGATATTCTATTGATACTACTCAATCAAATATGCTTGCTGGTACTAATTTAGATGGTTATACAGATGTAGATAAGATCAAAGAAGCCGATTCTGAAGATATCAAAAATGCAATTATTAAATTATACGTTCCTGCCGCTAAAGTTACTGACGTAGCAGATCTTCATGAAAATATAATGGATTATCTTTTCGATGATGAAGATACTCTTGATGGTGATGATCAAGTTAAAAGTGCTTCTTATTTCTCTGCAGACTGGATTAAGACAATTCTTTCTGAAGGTGAAAAATGGGAAAAGGATGTTAAGAAATTTAACGAAAAGCTTGAAAAGAATATCAATACAATTATTGACAACTTGAATAAAGATGATGAAAAACTTGCTAAATTTATGACTGACAAAGATACTAAAGATAAGAAAATTGGCGGTAGTGGATTTAGCAGAGGTGCAGTAGTTGGTAAAAATTATAAAAACAACTATGGTGCAGCTAATGGTGATGATAAGGTTGAAAAGCAGTCTGGTACTGATTTCGATTCTGTATCTGTTGTAGCAGGTAATAAAAATGGTAGATCTACAGAAGACGTTCAGAAGGCTATTCATGCTCTTCAGAAATTATCTTCTAATGAACAAGAAATTATCACAAAGATTACTTCTGAATATATGACTGTAGTTAAATTCTCTCTTGCTCAAGCACGTAAAGTATGGACAGCTGCAGCTGCTTGGTCTTCTGGTGTTCATAAGGAATCTGTTGAATATTGTCAAGCTGTTGGCGATGTTTCTGCAGAACAGTTCTATTCTATAATGGAAGCTGTTCACTAATAGAAAGGAGGAAATAATATAATGGGTATTTATACTAATTACACTGGTAGTAGTGTTTCATCCTACACAGACGTTCAGCCTTTTGTTGGTGAAAACTTCAACTATCACGAACTTGGTATTATGGCTGCTACAGAAATTGCACATAATAGCAATAGCTTTATGAAGTCTATCGCTCTTTCTGAATTAGCTGCTACTGAACAAACTGGTTCTGCTGATATTTTATATGAATCTGTAAATATTAAAGGTATCTTTGAAAAAATTAAGGCATTCTTTAAGAAAATTATCGAAAAGATTCATAAGATTTTCCATACATTCATTGCTAAGATGAAGTCTTGGTTTGGCAACAATGCTAACTTTGCTAAAACTTATGAAAAAGAAGTTGTTAAAGGTTGGGCAAATATTAACAATGATTGGGAATTTAAAGGTTATAAATTCACAAATATCATGTTAAATGTTGAATCTGCCGATGCATTTAAAATTGCAGTTGAAGGTGTTGGGGAGAAAACTAAGAACTTATTAGCGGACGGTAACTTAGCAGCTCTTATGGATGAAAATGCTCTTTCTACTGAAGAAGATATTAAAAAAACTCGTGAACATATGGATGATTTTAAAGATTCAATGCGTAAAGATCTTATTGATGAACTTAAGGGTAGTAAATTAAGTACTAGTGTAAAGGCATCTACTAGTGGTGGTCTTGATAGTGGCGAATTTAGTGAAGAATTATTTAAGGTATTTAGAAATGATCAAGATTCTAAGGAAGATATTTCTAAGGATGACATTCTAACAAGTTATGGTGGAAGCATAGCTGGAATGATGACATATATTAAAGAATTTGACAAGATTAAAACTAAGACAGAAGCTGCTGATAGAAAATTAACTAAAGGTATTGATGACTTGATTAAGAAAGTAGATAAAGCACAAAACGATCTACTTAAAGAAAATAAAGACAAGAGTAAGGATGCTGATGAAAAGAAGCAAAATGAAATTATTGTTCAAGGCTCTTCTTTATTCCAGACTATGTATAGTGCTTTAAGTGAAATTTCTACACAGGCATTCTCTGCTATGCTTCAAGCACAGAAAGATGCTTGTGTTCAGGCAAAAGAAATTGCCGTTAAGGTTATCGGTCAATCTAAGAAGATTACAAAAGAATCTTATGATTATTCTAACGATACTGGTTTTGACTTTATTGGTTCTGTAAAACTTGTTTAATTAAAATCAGTTGTTCTGATTATATCAGATATATAAATCAGAGCCAGAATACCGTTTAGGTATTCTGGCTTTTACTTTTAATATAAATAAGGAGGGTAAAAATAAATGTCTTTATTTTCTTTAGATAATATTCTCCTAAATGAATCTAGTAATTCTTCAAGTATAAATATCTCAAATATTGGCTATTTAGATAGTAAAGATAGAAACTATTCATTTGTTAAAGAAGGATATGATTTTATACTTGAAATAAATGGATATTATATGAATGCTGAAAAAACATTCTTCTCTAATATTTTAGGTTCGTATGGTGATAATGAAATTATAACAGAATCGTTCAGTGATTTCTTTAATAAGATTAAAGATATTATTAAGAAATTTATTGAATGGATTAAGAAAATTTTTAAACAATTTGTTCTTAAAATGAATGCTCTTGTTTCTAATGAAAAATATATAAAGAAACATCATAAGCTTTTAAATAAATTTGATTCTGAAGATGAATTTGAATATAACGGATTTAATTTTACTAAGATAAACGATAGTACAATTCCAGCAGATGAAGCTTTATCTGCTTTCCAAGGAACTTCTGCTGAAGGTTATTTATCTACAGATAATTGGTATGATGCTGGAAGTAACAATTTAGATATTAAAAATGATTCACTTAAAGATACAAGAAATGCTCAAACAACTAAACTCAATACAGCTCTAGATAATAAATTAAATGAACTTAATGATGGTTTAGATGATTTTTATGAATCGTTTAGAGGAATAGTCATTGGAAAAAGTGAAAAATACGATAGTACAGAATATGCTGATGTTTTATTTAGATTATTTAGAGATGACGATGATACACCTTCTGATATAACAATTGACTCTACTTATGTATTAGAAGCTTATAGAAGATTTGATAATTATAAAGAAACGATCAAATCAATTGAAAAAACTCAGAAAGATATTATTAAAGATTATGAAGCACTCGAAAAATATCTTGATAAATTGATTAAGATGAATAAAGAAGATAATAAATTATCTGTTGCTTCTTCAACTAATACATATGCTAGTGGTGAAGTAGAACTTCTTACAAATGCTAAAAATAGTAAATCTTTAGATGATAAAGTATTCTATGACAGAAGCTCTTTTGATAAGATGAATAATTATCTTAAAGTACAATCTTCTAAAGTATCACAAATGTGTTCTATTCATACACAAGCATTTTCAGCTAAACTAGAAGCTGCTAAAGATCAATTTAAACAAGACAAGAAGATTATTTATAAGGCTTTACAACAAATTGTAAAGCGTTCAAATAAACCAGGCTTTTAATGGAGGTGAATGGTAAATGGATATAATTGAAAGTATTCTTACAGAAACAGAATCTGCCATTGATCGTCAAGTTAGAGATATTAGTTTTTGTTATGAATTAATGGAACAACACCGTGAAATGGAAGAATATGTTAATGAATGTTTAGTTATTGCTAGTGGTAATAAAAAAGTTATCAATGAAATGTATATTTTAAATGAAGCTGCTATTGGTGATAAAATTAAAGGATTCTTTACAAAAATTAAGAATTTCTTTAAAAAGATATTCGATAAATTATTTGCATCTATGAATGGATTATTCCTAGAACAAAAGAAATATGTTGACAAATATGCTGATATTATTACAAAATGTAAATGGCAACTAGGCGATGTTAATAATATGAAAGATAGATTTGTTGGTCTAGCTAGAATTATTGACGCAGTAGATAATGCAGAAAACGCTATTATCGGAACAAATATGGATAAATATTTTGGAGATAAAGCTCCAGATGATAACTTCATAGATCCAAATTTATATGCGAGTGCTGAATCTATTGAAAATGCATATAAAGATGATAAATATAAAACAAAAGCCGAAATTGGTGCTACTAGAAACGAAACATTTAATGATTTCATTCAGAATGGTCAGTATTGGAAAAATGTAGATGGATTTGATTCAGCAAAGCAAACAGACAATCAAAACAATGTCGATGTTGGTAAAACATTTACCATATGGTTTGATGGTTCTGAAGAAGATGTATCTTATACTCCAGAACAAGTAGAAGATAATTTTCAAACTATTATTAACGTAGTATATGCTGGTTCTTCTTATTTAAAGAAACTAGAAAGTATTGTTAGTAATGTAAATAATAAGATGGATAAAGCCGCAAAGAACATGGAAGATTATCATAAAGCACAAAAAGATAAAATTTTACAAGCTGTAAAAGGTAAATCAAATGCAACTGATGAAAAACCTACTGATGGTACAACAGATGAAAAAAATGATAATCCAGATCTCAAAGAAGAAAATGAGGCAAATAAAAAAGTAGATAATGCAGAGCAAACGGCTCAAACTGTTGCAAATAAAGTTAATAAAGAAGCAGATAATGATCAAAAAGCTACACTAGTAAAAGTTAAAAAAGTAAATGCAGACGCATGGAGTTCATTATCATCATTTGATAGATTTAATTATTATATAGTAGAAACTCCTGGATTTAGTAATAGTTCTTCTTCATCTTCATCTACTAGTACAGTTAAAGGTCCAGCAGGTGCTGGTAGTCAACAAATAAATAATGCTGGTAATGCTAATGCAAACATAAATAAAATGAAAACTACAACAATGAATTCATCTAGTGTTAAGAATACTGAAGGTGTTAATGACAATAATAAAGATGATTTGGAAAAGAAAGCTAATGAATTACTTAATATAGATATAACTAATAGAGAAACTAAAATTAACGAATCTGTTAATATATCTACTACAATTGCTAATAAAATATTTGAATGCTTTACAGCAACAAATAAAGATTTCTATGCAATCATTAGAGCACATGTACAGTGGTATTTAGCTAATCCAGGTAAAAAAGATGACCCAGAATGTAAAGCCTCAAGAGTTAAGAATTTAAATATGAATGCTGGTACAGAAAGTGTAAAACAAACTAATACAACAGCACAATCTCAAAATAAACCAGAACAAACATCAGAAGGTAATACAGAAACTAAATAAGAAGGAAATGGAAATACTTAATAAAAATTGTCAGGGTACTAAATAGTACCCTGACTTTTATTTCGACTCTGCTTTTTTAAATTTTAATACAGTACTCATTATAAAACTTCCATTTTGTTTGATGAATAATTGTTTAACATTTAGAAGTATGAATCTTCCAGAATATGATTCATGAACTGGGTCATTTATAATATATTCCTTATTAATTGTAAATAAAGAAGCGTCTAAATCATTCTTTACTATAGTAATATTTATATTAGCTGATTCAACACTATATGATATACTATTAATAGTATTTTGATCATTATTAGATACATTCATAATTTGATTAATGGTATTAGTTATCTTAGTTTTATTATCTCCAATATCTTGTTGAAACATATCTCCTTTTGAATTAATTACAGTAACTTTGTTTACCATTTTATTAGATACTGGGTTTTTATTATACTCTACTTTAGACGAATCTATTCCTATTGTATATTTACCAGATTTTAAATCTACATATGCTCCAGGTTCTTCTGATATATTAGTATCAATTTCTCTTATATCTATTACTATTGTATAAATATATTGATTACGTGCACGTGTTGCGTTACCTGATGAGGATACTAAATACGTAGTATCAAAATCTATGAAAAATCTATACGGAGTATCATAAAATGAACCTATGTTATCATTTAAGAATCTTATATAGTTTGAAATAGAATCTATAGGTGGAATTATAACTTGATCAAATTTTGTATCGTATCTTATTGGTTCTAAAAGCATATTTCCCAAATAATTAGTAGATTGTAAGATTAATGAATTCATACTAGCATTATGATATACACCATTAATTGTTTTCCTATTATTATTAATAGCATTCTGTTGAATAAGAAATATAGTTACTTCTTTATATTGCCTATTACCAGTTTTTGAGTCTATTCCATCTGGATTATCAATTTTATCAGTTCTAGATAAGTCTTCATTTAAGATATAGATAAATCTATCGTTGAAATATTTCTCAGTTATGTTATCATTCTGATTAGTATTATCGTATTTATATATACCTAAAGTAATAAGACTATCATTAGAATGCCTTATCATATCATCAAGTATATTCTTTTCTATAGATCCATACAAAGTAATAACTGGCATATTAAGAGATTCAAAATCTTTATCAATAAGTATATATTGGATTTGATCTGAATCTATTTCAACTTCAACATTTGAATCATTGATATATTTAAGTGATATTTTATAATTATACTGTTCTCCACTAGTAGCCATTTAAAGACCTCCTCTCTTTTATAAAAAAGTTATATGACAAAAAAGAAACACTAGTAGCTTGTATGCTACTAGTGTATTCTATTTACATATTATAAAGCGTTCATATACTGACAAAACTGTTGATCAACATCTAATAAGAAAAGATAATTCAAAAGATTATTCTCATCTGTATTAAATTTTCTATCAAGAATATTAGCCAACACATTATAGTCACATACTTTGTGAATTTTCCAGTTATTGACAAGAGATTCATATGAGTTAGCATATCTCTTTGTAGCAGTGATAAGATCACTCAAACAAATTCTCTTAAAGATTTCTTCAGATTCTTTATTAAATACAACAGGTGAGTTATATCCATTTAAAATCTGATTCTTAGAAATCTTTTCTCTTATAATCGAAATAGTCTTTTTAAAATTATTCAACATTTCCATTCCAAGTTCAGGACACTTGTGATATGCCATTATTACTGGAAGTAATGCTGGATTTAAATCTGATACTACAGTAGAAGAACTTTTTCTTGGATACATAATATCTATTACATTATTAAATGTAACAAATTTTGTATTACTACTCGGTCTTATCAAAAATGCATTAGGAATTAATGCAGGAATCTGATAACTGTAAATATCATTTGAAATAACTAAAACAGAATTATTCTTTGGAACTGTTTCTGTTTGAATAGTATTCATAATAATTGCAGATGCACTATAATTATCTTTCTCAATATAATAAGTGAGAGGAAAATATGGTGCTATCTTTTTTACAATAGTAAATATATCCTGATCATCAGTTTTATTTACTAATTGAAATATATCTTTTGGTTTGGAATTTACTATAAAGATTCTAGTATTAACTCCATATCTGGATTTAAAGAAATGTCTGTAATGACCTGCTAAATTAAGTACATTTATAGACAAAACTTTATTATCTTCTGGAATAAACTCTCCAGTCAATATAGGTTTATATATAGATTGGATATCTATATAAATATCAATTGGAGTTTGTGTTAATATCATTGATGATTGATTACTCTTAATAAAATTATCCAAAATATCATATTTGATAAATCTGGAAAAGAGTAAAGCTCTATTCATTTATATCACCGTCCTCTGCACCATTTATCAATGCTTTAAGCTTAGAAATACACTTATCACAAATAAACGGTCTATCAAACAAAGGATGCTGATAATCTTGAAATTCTATACTGAAAGATTTATTGCAAATTTTACATTTGCAAGTAAATTTAGTATGATAAGGAATTGAAATGGGGAATTGGTTTAAGATACATGTTTCAAAAAGACATCTCTTTCTATCAATATCTCTATAAGGACAACAATCATTATCACATTTAACATTATCAACACAATCTTCAGTATCATAATCTGGCAAAGCATCATTATATTTTTTATTTGCTTTGTTATCGAATACTCCATTAATACTCATATTATTAATCCCCCAATAAACTCTTAGGATCATAATAATCATCTTCTAGTGTACCAGCAGATTCATCATACATTTCATCATTTGGTCCTAAAGATGAATTAAGAGATTTTCTAAAATCTTCTCTTTCTTTAACAATGTCAATTACTTCTCTTGTATTTCCGTAACCTAAAGTGAGAAGAACTTTTGCAAGTTCTGAAGGGCCTTCTTCTGTCATAAAAGTATAACCTTTTGCTGCTTGTTCAGAACCATCTGGAGAATTTCTCCATTTTCTAACTTCAAGGTAACTCTTATCAGAATCACCCCACTGTACTTTTCTTACTGCTCCAAATTGATTACCTTTTTCTTCAAAAGTATAATCAATGTTTTCAACAATACTATATTTAAATTCCATATTAATTTACCTCCAATTATAAAAAAGACACATGTGGAGAAAACCCCACATGTGCCAAATTGTTTAAAGTTCAAATTTCTAATTACTTAGAGAACTGAACTCCATACTTATTTCGGATACTATTCTTTCTAGCCTTATTGACTTTTTCAATCTTAATAAGACTATCTGTACCAGTAATATTATTACTAACAGGAATAATGTTATATTCATATTTGTTAGCTTCAGAATATTCACTACTGATTACAGAAATTACTTTTTCTGCATCAAGGAATACACTACCGATGATGTTGGTAAAACTTCTACCTCCACCAAAGGCAGTACCTGTCTGAGTATCAAGAGTAAAGTTTTCACCCTTAACCCATTTCTTCTTTTTATTATTATTAGAGAAGAATAACATATCTGTCAGCATTTCTTTTGCTTCTTTTGTAATCTTTGCATACTTAGAAGCATCATAATTAGAAATTTGCTGATGCTGTACAAGCATCATAATATTAGCAGCAACACTGTTCTTAGCAGCTGCATCTTCTGGTGTAATAGATGACGCAATGCATCTTAACAACTTATGTCCTGCATCATCAGTTCTTGTCTTAAACTGATCATCAGTCATATAGCGGAAAGATACAACAAAGAGAAATCCTCTCTGAGTATCATACATAAATTTCACAGAAAATACATCTGCGAAAATTTCCTGGAAGATATTCAATACATCATTCTGAAGTTCTGATGTCTGAATCATATCTGTCTGAGCCATTGGTGCTTTGAAAAGTACCAATTCATCCTTTGGAATTTTGATTCCTTTGAGTTCCAGTTTTTCTTCTGGTTCTTCATCACCATTTTCTTTAAAGTTATGATGTCCAATTAAGGACTGGTTGAGAGCTCTGATTGCTGCGAGCTCTGGGCAGCTCGCTTCATTAATGTTTTTAGCCATTGTAGTTTCCTCCTATGAGTAAAATAAATTTGATTTGTAAACAGAATATCTGTTTATCGCATTAATGATATATAACTATTAGTATTTTTACTTAAGCATAAAATTAACAATGTCCATATGCTTATTTAAATTCTTTCTAGTAGCTATATTTACTTTCATTGTATCGATAACGTATAATATGATATAATACTTATCATTTATATAGATAAAGAAATGTTTCATATTAACGTTATTCATATTAACACTATCATCAAGTTCATAAGGATCATAGGTTAAAATATATGTGTTTAAAAGTTCTTCAGCTTCATCAATAATATCATCAGGTATCTTTGCTTCATTATTAACAATCGCATCCATATCTAAATCTTTTCTATTAGAATAATCTAGAACAAGATCTAATTGTTCATCTGAATTATTAATGGAACCGAAATATTGTTTCCATATATCATTATGATCTTCTTCCGATAGTGGGAATTTGGGGTAGTGAAGTTTAATAATATAGTTAATTAATTTATCTAAAACAGGTTTTTTCATAAACTTGTAAGCGACTAATCTCAGTTTAATCTTTACATAATAAGGATATGAAATTCCCTGATTGCTAAGGAAATTGGTTACTGTGTTTCCACAAAGCCAAAAGTTTTCATTTTCAAAATTATGACAATGAATGAATTCTTTCTTTGTTCCAAATTTACAAAGAAACCAAATTCTATAATTATCAAGAAGAGTATAATTCTCATCAAGATCTTCTTTGGAAATTGTTTTTAATTTAAAAGTTTCTTCATCCATAAAAATTCCACTTTTTTTATCTTCGTTTATCTTTACAATTGTAAGAATTCTATACTCATCATCAGAAATGAATGTATAAAATCTCATTCCAAGTTCTATATCTTTATTTCTAAACTCCATAATTAATCTCACCTTTATTTCTTTTTATAATGATACCCGTCAAAAAGGTTTTCATTTTTATATAATTTAGATGTGGTCGGTTCTGTTTGTCCTTGATATCTGCCATTATATAAAAAGTCAACTTTACCATCAGGTTTTTCAAAATACACTTGTGCTATTTTACAATTAGGATATATATAAATTGGTTGTACTACAGTAATTTCAAGTGTATATGTACCAGTAAATCCTATATCACCAAAACCTGCTGTAAGATGAACTTGAATGCCTAGTCTACCAATAGAACTACGACCATCAATAGCAGAAATAAATTTATCAGAAGATATTGTTTCTACTGTGGATCCAATATATAAAGTATTTGGACGAAGAATATATCCTTGATCTTCTGGAATTTCTATTTCATCATAACAACTTAGATTCGGTCTAAAAATATCTAATACATAATCATCATTATAAACCTTTAATTTATTACTAAGATGTACATTGTATGAATTTGGATTTAAACAATCAATATCAAATGGGGTAATTCCTATATTACCTTTTTTGATCTGTTTTAAAATTTCATGTGCAGTTAACATTTATATATTACCTCCTCATATATAATATTTTATAAAAATGTTTATGGTATGGTATAAATGTACTAAATACGTACGTTAAGGTTAATTATGTTTAAAATTATATATTATTATACTGAATAACAAGAATACATATATGTTATTCTAATCTATTTTAAAATTAAGGAGTGTGTTCAATTATGATGAACGAAAGTGCAAGAAACAAGAAAATTAAGATAAGAAATACTAGAGAATATATTAATCCAAGTAGAAAGTCAGAAGAAGTTTGGAAAGAGTTCTCTAGAACAATTCAAGTAGATTGTACATTTGAGACAATGGTTTCTACTTTTCTTGAATGGGATAAAGAAAAAGAAGGTGGAGAAGTTTGTTTAAATGTCTATGTTCCTCAATGGGTTGGTAAGAAGAAAACAGATAGAATGATAAAACTGTGTGGAATTACAATTCAGGTTATCTATAATGATTGGAGAGTTTGTGACTATGTAAAATATTATGATATTATAGGAGGAAAAGAATTTGTTCCTAATAATATCATTACTAAAATCCCTTGTGATTTTGTTCCAAAAGTTATAAAGGAAATTTCTCAAAACCTGAAGAAAAACTATAGTGATGAAAATTGGAGAAAGAATATTGCAGAAAGTTATACTTCTGATGATAGAAAGTATCTTTATAATAATGGTGAATTTTGTGAATTTGCTACAGATTATAATTATCGTCTTGAAGATAATTTGACGATATTCTCTGATTTTGTAATGGGTGCTATCAAAGCAAAAGGAGATATTAAGAAAGCTAATACATCTATGCTTAATACAATTTATGATGCATATGATAAAATTACTGCAAGTAAAAAAGAGAAAACTTTTAAGAAGTATGTAAATGTTATATATGAAACAATTGAATATTTGTATTCAATTGATAAGAAAATAGTGTCTAATTTGAAGAAGATGCTAAATTCAAATACAAATGTATATGTATTCTTAAACGCAGTTGTTTATAATAGAACGTCTTATGTGTATTATTATAAGACTAATATTGATAAATTAACGTTTTTTGAATTTTGTACTAAACTACATAATTTATCTTGTAGATATGGGATTCGTTATACATTAAGAAAAGATTTTCTCTGTACTGGAGAAAATAAATCTGAATCATATGTTAAACCAGAAAATGAAAAGTAATAAGTAAATTATTTCTAACCAAAAAAAATAAAGGTAGTAGCTTTATTGCTACTACCTTTATTTTTTATAAATGTAAAGTTATAATATTATGTTTATATATAATATAGTTGCTATGATAGAAAGTTTAAAAATTATATAATAAAGTGAGGTAATATAAATGAAAAATAATAAAGATTTAATTTTAATAGGAGATGTGCTTACAAGTTTTATATCATATAGCACAGCAACGTTGATCTCAGCGTTTTTGCTTCGTGCTACTATGTTATATCAAATTGCAGGAATTTTCGGATTATTGGTCACATTTTTAATGAACAGACTACCAATAATCCGAAAAAGAGATAGTCTGTTCAAATATAGAAAACGTTTATTGGCTATTGAAAGTGTCGTTGATATTTTTATAATAGTGCTAGTTGTTATATTTGGTGGCAATGGAAACAAAGCCCTTATCATAGTAAATATAGCAAATGTATTATTAAAGCCAATAAATCAGATTCAAACCAATAATAATTTAATATTTATGTCAGAAAACTTTAGTAAAGAGGCTCGCCTAAAACATGATCTAAAGAAAAATGATATGAATATAACTATTAGTATTTTAGCTCTCGTAGCTGGTTTAGGTGTTAATATGTTAAATCCTATTATTGGTGTAGTGTTGCTATATCTTGCTGAAATCCTTAATAACATCTTTTACATCAAACAAAAGGAAATGAAATAAGGTGTAGCAACGCTGCCCTTTATTTTTTATATAGTATTAGTTATAGCTTTCATGGTGTATTTTAAAGTATTAGAAGTTATTTTGATAGAATTGTCGGAGAATGGAGTAGAATTATAATAATCAGAGAAATTAAATCCTTTTTCTGATTTCATTAAGAAATCTAGATTGAATTTAAAAGCATTTAAACAAACTGCTCTAGTATCAATCAATTCTTTATATTGTTCATTAGTTAGTCTTTTCTTTAATTTCTTTTCTATACAATCATTAATATACCATAGTTTAGCAATTTCATATTTAATTCCTTCAAGATTAGATTGATTTCTATATGATTCAAGCAATTGTACAGAATCATCAATTTCATCACCAAAAGAAAGAGAACCAATACGTGCTTTATATATAATAAGATTTCCATCTTTATCAAATTCTATAGGGAATTGTTTTACTTCATTAAGAATAGAAGTTTGTTCTTTTATAGATTTATGCTTTGGAGGTTTTACAACACCAAAACATTTTTTACATTCTTTATTTATACATCTATAAATTGGTTCACCATTGATAAATACTCCAACATCGGAACCACATTCTGGACATTTTTTAGGAACAGTTTGTTCTTCATCATTAATAAAGGATGCTTCATCTATACTTTTGATATTAGTTTTGAATAAAGAAGAAATCTTTTTCTTTACTTTTTTACCATCATATTTTATAGCAATATCATTAAATACTTCTATAATTTTATTAGGTATATTTTTAGCGGCAGTATATAACTGCCCTGGATCTGGAATATTAATATCTCCAACAAGATTAATATTACCTGATTTTAATACTGTATCTACAAAAGTAGAACATACTTGATGGTATTCGTTTTTACTTACTTTTTTATCTATATGAAGTATCTTATTTAAAAAGATTCTAAGATCGAATGTAGTATCATTATCTTTAAAATCTTGTATTTTATCTTTTAAAGATTGTACAATGTTATTAGGAGCAAAGAAAGCCATTACAGATATTACATTATCTTTAAAAGATGATAAGTTTTCTTTTATAAATCCAAAATTTTCTCCTCTCATATTATAACTATATACTTCATTTAATTCTGGATCAAATGAAATACTAGCATGGGAATAACTACTTCCAGTAAACAACTTAATACCTTGAGATACTACTGGAGTATGACCTTGAGTAAATATTAGTAATACTGGTTTATGTGTTTTTTGATTCATTTGTTCTTCTACAACCTCATCATTTACGTATTCATCTGGTATATCATTAAGATTGATAAATATATCACTTGGAATTGTTTCATCTAATATTTTAGATACACGTTCAGATGCTTTTAATCTATTCTTTCTATTAAATTTGATTTCTGGATTCCAACCCAAATCTAATATAGATTGTTTTCTAGCAAGTATTTTTTCTTGATCTCCAGATTGTTTTATATCTTCAAAATCAGAATATAATGTATCCAATGTATCTATCCAATCTTTTCGATAATCTTCAAAGATATGATCCATACACATATCTTTATATGAATCAAACCATGTAGGTACTTTAACATTTGTTATTAATCCATCATTATCAGCATCTTTAGAATAGAAATTATGATTACCATGAACTCCAATATCAATCATTTCACTTGGTGTAAAATATGGAGTATCATTAAATCTTTTATGTTTATTAACTTTTATTTGTTCTTCTTCGTTTATAACTTTCATATTATCATATACTTGAGATACGAATTCTAATTGTTTAGTTTGTTCTTTTGATACATCTGCTATATTATCAGCGTTGACTTTAATTGTTTCTGTTTTTTCAGGTGGATGTTTAAGAATTTCGGCTTTTATCTTATTATATCTATCAAGATTAGTCATTCCATATATTTCTATACATTTATCATCAGATGCTTTTTTATGATCTTCAGATTGAGAATTGAAATCAGTAAATAACTTCTCTAGATTTGCTAAATTTTCTTCTTTATTCTTACCTTTAACTCTTCCTATAATATTGATATTTGTATCTATTTCATATTGATCGGCAAGATTATCTTTTTCTATATTTGAAATTTCTGATTCTATATGTTTACTATTATCAATTGGTATTTTTGAATCTTCTGAAACTGATTCTGTTATATTGTTTTCATCATCAGGAAGTTCAAAGCTATCATTAAATTCGTCATCAGATGAATCGTCAAATATATTGGAGATGTCATCATTATCGATATTGTCTTCTTCAGGATCATAAGAAAATACATTATCGATATTTTCAGTATTACCAAATTTATCATCCATTTGTTTCATAAGTTCTAATTTAAGAGATTCATAATGTTCTTGATTTGTCATATTCCAAATCTCAATAGAACGATCATCACTTAATCTTTGTTGTCTTGTAGTTAATTGAGTAGAAAATAGTTCAAATTGTCGTTCTAATTCTTCTAAATCATCTGTATCTTTAATGATTATATAATTAGTATCTCTCATAAACTTATTAGCTAAAATATTTTTATAAGATTCCATATATACTCTCCTTTCATAGGAATATTATTAATAAGTTAAAAAGTCAATTTTTTGAACCTACTTCAATTAAGAAGTAGGTTCATGGAGTAATTTAAACTGTGATTAAGTTGGGATATACTGAATACAAATCAAATTTAATGATGAAGACTACTAATAAAAATAACCCATAATACACCTTAACAAATCCAATACATACAAATCAGAGGAATTTAGAGAAAAAAGTAGTAGTCTTCATCATAATGAGAAGATATAAATAATAGTCGGGTGAGGTGATATTTTTCTTCTCATATAATAGTTATATAGATAGTATAAAATTAATAAAAGTAATCACTACTCTCCAAAGAAGAGTAGTGATATTAATTAAGGAGTATTCTTATGATTATTGAAAATAATCAATGGAGAAATGAAAAATGAATAAATTTTAAAGAATGTAATTATCCTTTACTATATAGTTAGATAATTGTAAGAATTAATTATCGTTTAATGAATAAAGATATTGTGAGATAGATTCTTTAATCACTGTTGCATATTGTCTGATTTCATACTGTGCATGCTTATCTGTTCTTAATTTTATAAAAGCTTCTAAGTTACCAAGTGAAAAAGTCATATATAATTTTCCACAATTTACATTAGAAGGCAAGAATGCTCTTGCTTCTTCTTTTTTTAATCCTTGTTGCATAAGTTGTGGGTATATATTTATTAATTTAGAAGCAAGTTCTGATAAAGTTACTTTTTGTTCTTGTCCAAATAAATTAATAGAATACTTTTTAGTATTATCATAATTTGGTAATGGAATTGTAAATGTAGCATCTTTTGCATTTACATATCTTTGAGATTCCTGCGTAATAGCATTTCTATGTCTTACAAGTTGATGTGTTGCTGTTCTTGACATATTTTTGAATAGAACACCTACAGTCATAATACTTAAATAAGCATCAGTTGAAATATCTGGATCCATCATAAGTGAATTTATATATGATGTATCAATACCAATATCAACTGTTTTGATTGGTTCTGTATTTGTAGTAGGCATATCTACAATTTTATTAGTAATCATAGTATCATACTGCATAAATGAATCTGTATCATAATTTCCATTAAATTTAGTTTCATCATTGAAATACTCAATTTCAACAAATTTAGGAATTTCATCATACATCTTAAATTGTTTTCCGTATAATTCTCCTACAGTATTATTAATTAATAGACTATGAACTAATCTTACTATAATATTATTATCATAATCACTAGCTAATGTATTAGTTATAAAATATTTATATGATCTCATATTACCATTGATAATAAGATTATAATCACCAGATTCTTTTTGAATAGAAAAGAATTCTAAATATTTAGAATATTCATAAGTAGTGATTTGAGCAATTAAATTAGCATCATGAATATTATAAAATTTCATTGCAAGTCTACCATGTTCAAGAATAGATTCATGTCCAGCATCTACTCTTTTTTCAATATAAGATTTCTTTTCAAGATATGATAATGGTTTTAAATTATCATAACAACAAGTGCATGCACCATAGATATTGATAACATGATTATTTTTGTATATAATTTCACCTTTAATATCTTTATCTGAAGAATGTGTATTAAACTTAATCATTTACTTTACCTCTTTCTTTTATTGTAGTATTGATATTGATAACAATTTCTTTTGCTATTTCTTCTGGAGTTTTTCTTTCCTTATTTTTATTATAAATAGGAATAAAGGAAAATCTATAAGTACCTACATAGATATGATCATATTTAGATTTTTTGATAAGATTGACAATAGAATCAATAATTGAATTAATTCTATTCTGTAAATCTGTGTCATTGTCAAAATTCTTTTTATAATCAATTGATTCTTGTTTATCTGTTGATAATTGCAGTTCTTTCTCATTATTATATAAGATAATAATATTTAACTTTGCTCTTGCAGATGATGTTTTTTCATTGATATTATTTTTACAAATTCTTTTTAAATTAGCTGCTCCCATTGTAATATAGAAGAATCTTTTAAATATACTTATATCAAAACTTTCATCTTCATTTGATTTTGCAATACGATCAAGATCATTATTGAATTCCTTAATTAATGGAATATATTGATACATACAAGTTGATAATGGTCCTCTATCATTGATAATAACTTCATCAGGATTTCTAGGATTGTTATCAAATAGAGAATAGTCCATATCTTCTATTAATGATTCCATTGTAGTAACACAAGTATTGATTTTATTTTGTTTATATCTTATATCTTTAGAATCAAACTTATTAGTTAATGCTTTGACATAATTAGAACTTGCATTCATAAGTTCTGTCATATTTGATGATGGATATTTATTGTAATTGATATAATTACAATCTATAAGATCATAAAGATTTTTAAGAGCTTGAATAGTAGTTGTCTTACCTACATTATCAGCTCCTTCAATAAAGAATGAGTATTTCATAAAGTTATTAACCTCCTAAATTTTGAATATTAATAGAAAGTTTAAGATAGATTAGTTTTAGAAATTTTGATAATAATTATTTACAAACTTGCGAACGTTTATATAATAAAACATCCTCGCCAAAAGGAAAGTTTCACGGAGGAACTCCAAATGTAAGTAAAAAAGTAAAGTATTAGCCAAATTCAATAAGCGTTCAATCTTACAGATTGAACGTTTTTCTAAAATTTTTATTATCTTTAAGATTTAAATTAAAATTTATTAAATTTTTAAAATTTGAAAGGATTAAAATTATTATGAATATTAATTCAAGTTTTAGTAGATACGATAGTAATGGAAATGTAATCTACTCAGAATCTATATGCAAAGAAGGAAACAAAGTCCATCATTTTTATAAATACAATGAAAATGGTAGAAGAATATGGTATAAAAAAGAAACTTTATCAAAAGATTCTTCTATTTGTGAATTGTATGAAGAAGAAATTACATACAATACTGATGGAACCAAAACCATAACATCAATTAGTGTTCCAGAATATATAATGAAGAAAACTATATATTCAAAATATGGAAGACTTGAATATGAAAGAATCAAAAAAGAATTAACAGGTGAAATCATATATAAATCCTATAATCAATATACTGGTAAATATGATATACATAAATCAATATCTCCATTGTTATACATAAATGAATAAAAAATAAACCAGGGACTAAAAGAAGTCCCTGGTCATTATTTATTTTTCGTGACAATATGTTACTGTATTATCTTCTCTTACTACATATATATTATCTGTAATAAGATTAGTTTCTTTATAATCAGATTTATTTGAAACGTAAAGTAATGTTGTTCCTAAACGTTCAAATTCTTCTGTTAAATAATTAATACAAGTAACCGACGTTGCTTCATCAAGAGCAGAAGTCACTTCATCCAATGCTACTAAGACACCTGGATGTCTACGAGCATATACAATAACTCTTGCTAAATTGATTCTTTGTCTTTGACCTGTAGAGAGAAGTTCTCCTTTTTCACCAATTGGATCATTCTCAATATCTAAATCAAGAACAACTTCGAGATGTTTGAGAATATCTTCTATTTCATCTCTACTAACAGTGTTATCACCAAGTGAAATATTCTCAATAATTGTATCATTGAACATCTCACTTTCTGCAAACATATATATCGTGTCTACAGCATCTATTTGTCCAGATGCAGGATCAGGTTCTACTGTTCTGGTTAATAACTTGATAAAAGTAGATTTACCGAATCCACTCTTACCAGTAATACAATACCGTTTTCCTTTCTCAATAGTAATATCATCGATTCTAAATTCTACTTTAGAATCTTCACTATATTTGAAAACGATATTTTTTACTGATAATTTTTCTAATGGCTTTTTATTAACATTATCTTTTTCAAGTTTACCAATGATTTGGAGATTTGCTTTCTTATCTCCATATACATCAAGAAAGTCCATAATAGAACCTGATATACAAGATAAAGCATAATCACTCATGAGTATAAATAACACTACTGTTTTATTATTCCAACAAAGATAAACATTTACTAAAGAAGGAATCCATACAAGTGTTTTAAAGATACTTGATACTAAGACACCTTTCTTAAGATTCAATATATCAAAGAATGTTTCTTTTTGAAGTTTATCCTGTTTACCAATACTCCAATCTTCTTTATTGAAATATTTAACAGTCTTTGAATTATAAATACAGTCTGTTGTACAACTTCTGAGCCTTGCACCTGCTTTTGCAGCAATCTTATTTGACTTTAAATTTGCTACGAAAAGATTACATAATACCATGAGTATTATATAAACTATATTTACTATTACTGGTAATATACCTGCTTCCTTATATTCCGATTTATTAATAATAATAAACGGCATTATATACGGAAGCGTATTAATGATTGTGTTTACCATTGCTTTGTCACACTGCGATACTGTGTGAATAGCATTAGAAATACCTCCCGTTCCTACAGAAGTTATTGAGCTCACTTTTGAATAAGTGAGTTTCTCAATCCACTTCATATAGTTTTTGTTAAGCATCTTCATATTGCTAATCTTTGTGATAATAGCATTGAAAATGCATAACACTGTCCAGAGTGCTATGGTTGAGATAAGTTTTGTGAAGAACTCATCTTTCGATATTTCTGCTACCTGCGAGTAGGTTCCATTGATCTCAGCCATTAAAGAACCGAGTTCGTAATTGAGAATGGCAACCGCTACCAAGAATATTGGTAGTGGAATCACCACCATTTTTTCAACTATGTTTTTAATAATCTTTTTCATTTTTTGATCACTCCTTTAATTTTTATTTTGGGTAGTTGGTGAAAAAGATAAATACCAACTTTCATTACTATAATAATATATGATGAAATAAATTAAAAATTACAAATCACTAACATATAAGTAAATAAAATATAATTGCGGATGTGGTGAAATAGGCATACACGATAGTCTTAGGAACTATTGCTTTAGCGTGCAGGTTCGACCCCTGTCATCCGCACCAATTTGCTGCTGTGGTGAAATAGGCATACACGAGGGACTTAAAATCCCTTTCTTAATTGAGTGCGGGTTCAAGTCCCGCCAGCAGCACCATTTTCTATATTTATAATCTCCATAATTTTATTCTTTTATTTTTACCCACAGGAACATAGATTCCTGTGGATTTTCTTTTGTAAATACAACACATACATTTTAAGCAATAAATCAAATAACTTATATGTAAAAAGGAGGAATCTTATTATGTTTATACCTAATAAATGGGATTATAAAATTGGAACAGAGTTTCATTTTTTTAATGATGAAAAAGGTTTTATAATAGAGGATATGATATGTAAAGGAGAAAGAAAAAATTTATATTTAATTTGTAAATGTTTAGAATGTAATAAAATAAAATGTATAAGAGCCGACTCTATACTTCAAGAAAAAGGTTCTGTTAGTCATAAATATTGTAATATAATTAGTAAAGGTATTGGTAATGAATATAACAATTCTGATTTTTATATAAAAACAAGAACAGCATTTTATAGTGCACATAATAGATGTGAAAATCCAAATTATTCATGTTATAATAGATATCATGATAGAGGCATTGTTGTGAGTGATAGTTTTTCTAAAACAGATAATGGATTAAGAAATTGGTTAAATTATCTAATACCAATGTTAGAATATAGAGTTAATTTTGGTATATCTAATAATGAATTTACAAATATTAAAGATGCATTAAATAAATTATCTTTGGATAGAATAGACAGTAATGGTAATTATGATTATAATAATATGAGATGGGTAACATCTGACGTTCAAATACAAAATAGAAATTGTATGAATAATTTTTATGCTATAGATCCAGGAGGTAATATTTATATAAGTAATAACATAACAAGATTTGCTAAAGACTTTAATTTAATTCCATCTAATATATCCAGATGTATAATAAATACAAATTATAATCATAAAGGGTGGAAATTTTATCCAGAAAATAAATTATTTAAATTTAACTACACTAATTCTAATGTTATAGTTAAAATGTATTAAAATAAGAGGGCGATTTTAAATCGCCCTCTATTTATATTAATTAAATTTATGTCTTATGCTATATTCTTGTTTAATACCCATAATGTCCTTTACTTGTCTATCTAATTCAACCAAACCTTTCCCAGCTAACGTATACTGTAATGGTGCACATGTCATTCTTTTATCAAAACTTACAGCAGATGCAATAGCATCGATTGGTTCGTTTGGTCTATATGATGATGTAGGTTCAGAACCTTCTTGAACAACTTCTTTAGCTACACCTTTTTGAGCACCTAAGAATATAAGCTTATCACCAACAGAGAAGTCATCTTTATAGGAAACAAATATTTCTATAAGAACACCATCTTCTACATTTTTTAATTTTCCTTCTTGAGGAAGTTTTTGACAAGTATATTGCTTAGCAAGATTATCATCATATTTAGATATTTGCTTTGCTTTAGCATTTTTCTTTCTTTCATATTCAGAAACTATCTTTTTTAATGAAGGAGACATCTCATCTAATTCACAAGTACGATAGATACTAATATCTTCTATTACACCAGTATTATGAGATTTAATAGGAATACGACCAAGAGATGTAACAGTATCTTCATCATCTACAAGATTCTTTAAAAGAACGTTTACATCATTATCTTCAAACGTATTCTGCATAATAAGTAATGGGTCTCCTTCTTGTACAGCATCTCCAACACTTACCATATTAAATATATTAGTATTTTTAGAAAGTGTTACTGGAACTTCCATAATTACATTTGATGACAATGCATCTGATATATAACTAGAAACAATACAAGAATCTTCAAATCCTTTATCAGATGTGATAATAGCAATCTTTGCTAATGTACCTTGATTATATGTAGCACTATCATCATAACCACAATTTACTGTATAAGACATAGGATCATAAGCAATTAACTGTCCTTTTTTAACTTTAGTACCTAAATTTTTTGCAGGAGATAATTTAATAGATGTATAAAACCCACCATCTGAGTTTTTGTATACTTTATTATTCAAATCAATGAAATCTATTGTACCATCATCATATTGTACAACTATATGATCTTCATCTCTTTCAATTACTCTTCCGTCTTTTTTAGCATTAAAAGAAAAATAATCTGGAGTAAATACTGATAAAGCATCATCCATACCATTTGTAATAAGTAATGGGTCGCCACCAGCAACTCTCATATCATGTTTTGTTCTCTGTACATATGACATCGCTAAACGGAATGGGTCATCATGTGTTGTACACATAGGTGTTAAATTTTCTGCTGTGGTCATTGTATTTACATCATTCATTTTATTTTTTGTATTTGAATTGTATGCAATATATCCACGTTTACTATTAATATTAGAATTTGTCGTAGCAACACGTGTTACACCAACCGTAGCAGCAAAACCAGTAGACATTCCTATTACATTAGTCATAGATTCATCGTATGTACGCTTTTCAAGAGAATAAGAACGGTCACTATTAAGACCAGACAATCCTTTAAATGATACTGTATTATTTGCTTCTGCATACCACAAATCATTGATTGTAGAAGCATCAGAAGCTGTACTATCAGCCATAATAGCATCAATAATTGCAGATTGTTTTACAGTCATTGTGGCTTTACCAGTTTTCTTTAATTTAGTTCTATAATCAGCATATGATTTAGATAGAACTTTGTAAGTATAACCAGCAATGATTTCATTTGTTCTAAATCTATTACCAGAGATATCAGTATGTTTATTAAACTTTGTATCTGATAATAAATTAGAAGAATAGATTAATCCTTCACAAAATTCTTCTGGAAGTTCATACATTCTACAAATTCGTTGTGTTATAGGGTCGAACATAAGGTCATAGAAGTTATCAAGACCATCCGCTTTAATTCTACCACCAAAATGATCTAGCATTTCTGTCCACATTGTTTTTGAATTTATGTCTTTTATAGAATAATCTTCTGTATTACATTCTTTAAGACCATTCATAAATAAAGATGAGTTATAATCAATTTTATATGTTATAAAACCATCTTTAAACTTTATGATATCATATTGAGTAACGTCTAATTTGGTTGGACGTTTATCTGTAATTTCATAAGATATAGCTGCTTTATTAAGAGTTTTAATAAGTCCTTCACAATATGCACAAATTACTATAACTGGAATTTTTGTATTAAGAATAGAAGCTTGTGAATAAGCATATTTTACAGATGGCTTTGCTTCATCATAATAACCTGCAAATTCAGAATCTTCACACAATATTTCAGCAATAATAGCAGAGCATAGTTTAGATCCATCACTATATATAATATTAGAACCATCATATCCGATAGGTAAACCTTTAGACATATCAATTTTATCAGAATACTTATCTCTTATTTCATCTTGATCAAAATAGAATATGGTGTTTTTATACTTAATATAAGAAAAGCTCTTACCTAAATCTGCATAATCTATAGGAATTTCATATTTAAGTGCTGTAATAGCATTATTACCTGGCATATAAGTAATAGACTTTCCTGTATATTTAGACATAGCTTTTACTATCTTACCAGTAATGACATTAGATTTACCAACTGCACTACCGAAAGTATAGAAGAATATTTTGTTATAGTTTGTTGTAATCTGAGCAGTATCAAATTCAGTTTTAATAATTGGAAGATTCATAAGTTGAGCATTGATTGTTTTATCATTACCCTTTAATCTCATAAATCTATTGTTCTTTAATTTAGGTATATCAAATTTTAATTGGAATCTTGTACCATTGATATCTTCACATTGTACTGTCCATGTTTCTTTTAAATCTTCAGATGTTGTTGTATCCTCTACATCTACACTTCTAATACCAACTGGAATTGTTCTTGTAGCAAAGAAATCGAGAATTGCCATTATATCTTCGTCTACATCATATTCTTCATTGAAATTTACATATTGAAGATTATCCCATTGATCATTATTGATACTATTAATATTAGCAGATGTAACAGGTAATGGTTCATCTTTTGAATCTTCAGACTTTTCTATAAGTTCTTTTATAGACTTTCCTTTTACTTTCTTTGTTTTAATATCATCACTTAAAGAATTTATTCTTGCTTTACGAGTAGCAGATGCTTTTATTTCAACAGAATCTTCATCAGAAATATCTTTGATTAAATTAGAAATGTAATCGTCACTATCTAATTTATCTAATGCTTCTTCTGTAGAAGTAGATGTATTAGCAGCATCTTTTATCTTTTCAACAAGTTCTTCTTTTTTCTTTTCAGTTATTTCTTTTGATACTTCTTTTTCAGATTTAGTATTGTTATTAGTATCTTTTGCTTTTACTGTCTTTGTAGTATTAGATTGCTTTTTAGTAATTGGCTTTTCTTCTTCAGTAGAAGATTTCTTAGACAAAACTCCTGACTTTCCAAGAGCACTATATAATTCAATATCTTGAGATTTTTCAATCTTATCTACAATATCAGTAATAATAGCATCTGGAGAATCTTGAACCATATCATCATCTGTAGGTACAATTCTATTAAAGATATTATTAATATTTGATATAAATTTTTGTAATTCAGATTTCTTAAATCTTGAGAAGTTTACTCTGAAATAAGAATTAGAACCAAATAAGAATACATCATTGTTTCCGAATATTCTTTTCAATTGTTCAAAATCATTTTTCTTAACTAGACGTACTATGATACTTATAGGATTCAAAGATTTTGTGTAATCAATTACATTGATATTATCTTGGTAGTAATCTAATATTGGGATAAAAATTGATTTGACCTCGTATTCTTTATCTAGTTCTTTATTATTAAGAAAACGACGAAGAGTTTCAGAATATAATCTTATTCCCTGTTCACCCATCTTATTATTGTTTTCAATGAATAATTTATTATAATAAGATATATCAAAAAATAAATTAAGACCTTTATACATAGATACGTTTGCTTTTGTATATTTGATATCTGGACATTGAGATTTAACGACTTTATATACATCGAATAATTCTTTTTGAGTTCTTATTCTTTCATCATACATATATTTTCTTAATCTACTATCTACAGCATCTTCTGTAAATATTTCATCTCCATAGAAACAAGCTAAATTACCAAAATAAAATCCTTCAGTATTAATTTCAGATTTTACATTGATTTTATCATCTTTCTTATCTTCATCAATACTCATATCCACATATACAACTGGAAATTTATCTTTAGTATTTCCCTTACCCAATAATTTAAGAGCAGTAACTCTATCTATAAAATTACCTTTTTGAATAATAGATGTTTTAAGATTTTTGATTAATACCTTATCTCTATTTAAAGAATAAACTGGAACAACTTGTACTTTTATTTGATTATTCAACATCCAATCTCTATAAGTATATATTAGAAATCTGGTTACTTCTTCTTTTTCTTCTTCATCGTCAAAATAGTCGTCATCTAAATATACTCCAAATTCTCTACCATATATTGGATGTTTATATCCAACAGCAAACCCAGCAAAGTTATCATTTACATCATAACACTTTACAAGGAAATTAGCATTTGTTAGCATAGTAGAAACATCTTTGTAATCTCTCATATCTTTAACAATTTTTTGACATTCTTTAATCTCTTTTTTGATTTCATCTTTTCTATAATATGAAAACCTATAATCTGTCATATATTCTATAGGTATTCCACCTGACATATTAACAGAAGTTTCTTTAACAGATTTATAATATTTGGAGAATCTATTATCATCTCCAACTTCTATATCTGTAATTTCAAATTCTTTGAGTTTCTTTATAATATTTTTAGCTAATGTTTTTTCATCTTTTTCAGGACAATGATTAAACATTCTAATAGCTTGACGAACATGTTCTTCATCATTAATTGGATATGCCCTAGATTCTGGAATACCAAAATCTTTATCTGATAAAGCATTTCTATCTTTAGAAGATAATTTTGCTTCATTAATAAAAGCAGATACAGTATCATCTTCATATTTAACAAATTCTTGAATATCTCCTGTATCTGTTATAATAGCATTAATAGACTTATCAATAAAATATGATTTAAACCAGTTTCTATTGATAATCATATTACTATTAATCATATCTATAGAAGATGATATATCTGGTGTTAAAAGATAAATAAGACTTCCGTGCTTATTATCATCTTGACTTAAAGGAATAAAAAGTTTATTAGAACCTTTATACATCTTTAAGTCTTTCATATCTTTATTATGAATAGACATCTTATCATACTCCTTTCGGTAAATATTATAAAGATGTTTTTGAATCGTAAATGTAAAAAAGTTTATATATATATTATTAATATGAATAAGAATGAGTAATTTCATATCTATATCAAAACTGGAAACTTGCAATTTCTCCAGAACACAAAGGCAAGTATGAAAGGAAACAAAAAATGAAAACAGTCAAGGAAATTATGGAAAACAGAAGATTCACAAAGCAGACAGAAAAAGATTTACAGGATTTTGGTTTTATTGAAAAGCCAGAGAAAACAGTCAAGAAAAAAGTTATTGATATTATTAAGATTGCAGTTATTGCAATCGAAGTAATGATTGTAATATTCTTATCAATTAGGTTAATCGTTAATATTACAGTTAATTCCACAGGTTCAGGAACAATTTCCTGCAATCTGGTTGCTGAAAAAGGTAGTTCACATCCTGCCTTTTTAGGATATTCATTCACAAAGGATTTAAAAGAATCAATTGATAAAGGTGACATTGATTTGTATGGTCTGTATATTACCAGACCAGATAGTCCAAATGTAGTTAACAGCTACATATATGAAACAAAGGATGCTATTCCTGGCACAGCATCTAAGATTAAAATTACAAAAGTAGAATATATTAAATATACTGATGAGTATATTCATAAATATTTTACTGAAGGACATGAACCAGCTGAAAATGGATACTATAAGTATACCATTGATTTGGCATAATTGACAAAAGAGATAACGAGGGACTTTACATCCCTCGTTATTTTTTTATTTATAGGACCAAATTACATTTCCTTCTGTTATAATATCATTATCATTTTTTAATAAGATTACATCACAATCTGTCATAGGAATTTCAGAATTGTGACTTATCAATACACATTGGGAAGATTTAACTAATGACATTAACTGTGTTAATATTCCAATGAATTCTCTTCTGTTTTCAGAATCAAAAGGAGCATCAATTTCATCACCTACAATGATATTAAGTTTTGTTGAAGTTTGACTTAATAATGAAATAGAAATAATCATGGAGATTAAAGCTATTTGTGCAGATGACATACTTGTTATATCATCATGATTTATACCACCATTTACAGCAACAGGGATTCTGAATTCAGAATCAGTTACAACAAGAGGTAACAAAGCAAAAGTCCCATTAAATAATTTACTTAAGATATTATTAGCACTTTCCATAATTTTACTAAGATACATATTTACAAATACTAATTGAATACCAGTAGTAGGAGAACAATAATATTTTAAAACTTCAATCTTTGAATAATATGAATTGTATTCTTCATATTCTTTTGAATACTCATTACTCATATCAAGTTTGTGCCTTAATATATCAGCTCTCTTTTTATAAGGTTCTAATTGTGTTTTCAATTCTGAAATATTCACATTAAGCTTTTCTATATCTGAGTTAAGATTTTCGATTCTTTCTATTCTAGATTTATCAGCTTCTATTTCTTCATCAATGATTCTTAATGATTCATTACATTCATTAATATCGGCTCTTAAATTAAAGATATCTACAAATAATTTAAACGTTACTGTTTTATCATTGAGTTCTTTTATCTTGTTTGTAATTTCATCATTGATTGAATTTATTTTTTTAGTATCTTCATTAATTTGAGAATTGAGTTTGCTAATAGTAGAACTAATCATATCGATTAAATTTCTTTGACTTTTAAGAGAATCATATTTTGACTTTATCTCTAATAAATCGTTATCTAAAGATTTGTATTCATTTAAATCATTAGCATATTCTATCAATCCATTTAAAATTGAAAGAATTTCTGATAGTCTAGGAATAAGGTTAGTAACACATTTATCGTAAGTTTCAAGACCTAAATTAAGTTTTCTTAAAATTATTTTGTTAGCATTATATATAGTCAAAAGTTGTTTGTTCTTTTCTATATTATATAAATCGCTTTCTAATGAATCTTTCTTTTTAATAAGATAATCCATAGATTCATAATAATTTTGTCTTTCTTTTATATTCTTATCTAAGATAGCTTTTGCTTTTAATGCATCTGCTATAAAAGGACAAGTATCATTTTTACAATCAGATGGTCTTTGTTCAAGAGTATCAATCTTATATTCATACATCTCCATTGAATTTCTGAACGATATCAAATCTTCTATTGAAGATTCTGTAGAATCTAATTGACGATTGATTTCAATAAACATTGAATTCATATCTGATTCGTTTATGATTGATTTTATATTTATAGCTATCTCTCCCATAGATTTTAAAACATCAGAAGCAATTATAAATTCGTCATGTGTTATATTCTTTAAATCTACAATTCCACCCCAACGTTTTTCTATTTCATTTTTACGAGAAACAAGATTAGTTTTGATTCTCTGTATTTCTAATACAGAAGTACCAGAATTAATAGAGTTTAACTTAGCAGTTTCATCTTCTAAATTAGATGCTTCTTTCTCTCTATTAGCTATAATTATTTCAATTTCATTTTTTAGAGACTTTATACTATACTCTAAGTCATGAATTGTATTGTTGAGTTGATCAAGAATTTCTTGAGTAATATTAGTCGTTGCACTCATTGGGTATGAAGAATAAATAGAATTTAGCTTTTTAGATAACTCTGATTTTCTAGAAGACAATTCAGTCTTGTTTTTATTTAAGATTGATATTCTAGAGCCAATTTCATTATTTGGGTCAATAGATAAAAGCATTCCTTTTTCTTTATTAATAACTTCTGTATACTGTTCTATTAATTCTTCGGCTTCTTTAATCTTAGAATCTACAACTTTTAATTCCTCTTCTAATTGAGCAGGATTTCCAATACTGTCAATCTTAGAAGATATATTACTCATTAAAGATTTATAATGTGAAGATTTTTTAAGAAGAGTTTTATACATAGCATTATAAACATCTGTTGAAGAAAGAATAGCATTTACATACTTTTTTCTATCAGCTGGTTTTAAATCAGCTATACCTCTCTTTGTACTAGATAATTGAGTAAGTGCAATATAATTACTATCCAATTCAAGTTCTTCACTTACTGCTTCTTTACAACTAGATATATTTCCAGATGGATTTAAATCAATTGAATTACCATTGACTATCTTGTAGAAATATCCTTTTGTTGTTCTTGAAGAATTTTTACATTCATGAATATATCTAATGAAATAAATAATACCAGTTTTTTCATCATAGTATTCAATTTCTTTACATGCATTTTTACCAGAGATAAATGAAATATTATCATCTGGTAAAGGTTTAATAGCACTTTCAATTGTACTTTTTCCAGAACCATTATCACCTTTAATCAAAATGATTCTATTCTTACATTTGGTAAAGTCTATTTCAATTTCATAAAGACCCATACCATTATATATACCACCATAATTTACAAGCTTAAGACGTTTTAATAACATCGTAATCCCTCCTATTGCGTACGTTGACGTTTATATATAAGTTTTGATGAGTATAACTTTTAAGCAGAAGAAGGACTGTAGAGTATTACCTCTACAGTCACAACTTTCTTTCTGAGCAACTTGAAAAATAATAAGAGATTGTTGGTGGACACAAGGAGGATCGAACTCCTAACCTGCCCCTTATAAGGAGGCTGCTCTAACCGATTGAGCTACATGTCCATGGTCGGGATGACAGGACTCGAACCTGCGGCTTCTTGGTCCCAAACCAAGCACTCTACCAAACTGAGTCACATCCCGATGAACCATGTCATTACTTAATAGTTAATGACATGGTAATAAATTACATCATTTCACTGATATAATAATCAGCGTCATATGCTGTAATTAGTTTTTGAGAATTTTTAATTTCATATGAAGTATCATTACTAAAAATAATATCAGCTTCTTCTTTTTTATATACGATTTTACCAGTTCTAGCTATTGTATTAAAATAAATAAGTTGATATAAAGTAGGTCTACATGAACTATAGCTCATCATAGCTTCTATCATTTGAGAAACTCTTGTTGAGTTATTTTCAATATTAACTGGCTTGATTTTATCTATTGATATATTCATATCTGTCCAGAAAATTTGACGAGTTACCAAATCTAAGATAGCAGGAACAATCATACTAGATTTAGAGTTAATATCAATTTTCATATCAACAGTTGATGGTTCAAATATTTCACCTTCATTATTAACAGCTTCTCTTTTCATCCATCCAAATGAACAAGGAATCTTATCAAATGTAGGACCATAGAATACATTAACCATAAATGCTACATATCTACAACCATATTCTGATGCTTTATTAATATCGATATCAATAAATTCAGCGACACCATTTCCAGAAGAATCACCGCCATCTACAATATCACCAGAATGATAACTATTGATTTGTTTATTTACTAGACTAGTATATGATGTTTTGTATAAAGGTTTCCAATTTACATCATAAAATCCACATGTTAAATCAAGATCAACTCTTGAATCCTGTAACTTATCTGGCTTATTAATGTTTGTCCACCATATAAATAATCTAATAGCATTTATCTCTCTTCCGACATTTATTGCAGAACCTCTTATAATTGTCTTTGATCCAGGATTAGCACTTCTTAATCCAAAAGGTACAAGAAAATCTTCAAAATCGGAATCAATATATACATTTCCTAATCTAGGCTTTTTCTTTAAATTATATATAATAGCCTTATTAATAATTGCAAGTAAATCATGTACTACATCTATATCGATAGGATATCTTTCTTTATCTGAAACAAAGAATTTAGCAGTATTTCCTTTTGGAAGAAATACACGAGGATTTTTATATCCAAGTAATCTAGAATAAAAATGTGAATGCAACTGAAAAAGAATAGGAATAGAAACTTGATTAGAAATCTCTTCAAATCCTTTTAGAATAGTATTGTTTAGAACAATACTAGTTGAAGCTGAGGTAGTATTATAATGTCTACTAAGAATATTATCCAATCTTCTAGCAAATTCTCCAGGTCTGGTTTGAAGTATAGATACTAATTTATACATAGTTGCAACTTTGTCAAGATCACGATTATATGGAGAATTATTAATAACTTTTAACAAAGTTTCTACTTTGTTATTAAAGAAGCTAGGTTTATGAAGATTTCTTAAACAATCAAAAGCCATAATAACTTTCTTATATTTTGTTTGATTGTATGTAAATGGATGAAGCTTTTCTCCAACTCTTAACCACATTTCTTTATATCTATACATATCTTCGATAATATCAGATTTACAGTTATTTAGAAGATCCATAAAGAGTTTTCTGTATTTTCTACTTAAATTAACAAAACGTGTAGGGGTAGAAAGAGATACGTCACCGTTTGATATAACAACATACAATCTTAAAACATCAGTAGCTGTTTTAAATCTAACAGACATATCACATTTATATTTACATGTATCCCAAACGATTTTTGTAATATGTGCTAAATTTTCTTTATTTGGAATTTCTGTGCAGAGATTGTTTAAGCATTGTACACAGTTTGATTGGAATGCTGAAAAGATTATTTTTAAATCCTGGATATCCTGACTACCTAAAGATATCTTAGATGAAATTAGATTCTTAAATACTCCTTCGAGCATAGTATCTTCAGTTGAATTAAGAATTGTATGACTTTTAGTTTTATCTTCAAGAACTTTAATTGTATAATCATAAGCTCTATTTTCTTTTTTATAATTTCTTATTAAAATTCCTCCGCTTGCATAATGTACAAATGCATTCATACATAATTCAGCAGAATCAATATCCATTAATTGCTCAGGAAAATTAGGATACATACAATTACTCATATCATGATTATTACCAGTAATCTTGTCTAGTGCAGGGACTAAACTAAGCTTATACCAATCTATAATTATTTTTTTAGGAAGCTTTTTAAGTTCATTAATTGCTGAAGTTCCTAATAGAACTCCATATTTTTGTTCTATATTTACAAGTAATGTAGCTATAACGGAATAATTATTAGATACATCTTTGAAAGATGTATCTCCTATAATCATCTTTAACTCATTACCTGGAATTATTACACTTCTTGTTCTTCTAATAAGAATTTCGTTTAAATCGGACCATGTTTTCCACAATTCATTAATTGCTCGAACTTGAACATTCATAATTAATACTCCTTTTAATAAGATTACGGAAATCCCAGACTCTAAAACATCAATTATGTATATAGAGAAGGAAGAGTCTGGATAGCCGTAAAATAATGCTTCGGAAATCATGAACTCTAATAAAATTCCTAAATTCTTACCAATTAGAAGGAAGAGTTCAAATAGCCGAAAATAAAATAAAATTAATAAGAGATAGAAAGCAGTACCACTAAAATTTATCGATTATAATTATCAGCAGAAGGAAGTGATACAATAGCCATCTCAAGAGCAGTATCTCTTACATATAAATATTTATAATTATTTGTCGACTTGAATAATTATAATATATTTGAGTAAGAGTGAAAGGTTGGGTACAGTGAGACTCGAACTCACACCAGCTTATTATAAGTAAACCGTTCTACCATCTTTTAATACTATATACCCATTTATAAGAGGGAGAAAATTGCTAAACTCCCTCTTTTAATAGGAGGTCGTTAGTTTTTCATAAACTAACAAAAGTTACCATTAATGACACTAGCAAGGCAGTGCTATATCATTTTTATATAAGGAATCTCATATTAAAGTCTTTCACAGATAGATTCAATATGAGAGTTTGTTTTCTTAATATTACTTTCTGTATTAGCTAAAGATTTTTTATAAAATTCTAAATTTTTAGATGCGATTTTAATAATTTTCTTTTGATAACGTCTAATGAACTTATAATAACTACGTTCCATCTTGGTTTCAGCAATTCGAGTAGCTTCAAGTTCATTACTTGTATCTGTATCTTTAAGAGTAGCGATACCAGTAAAAGTAATTCCATTTTTATATTCTTCGTCATCACAACCAAGAAAACATATAGCATGACCATTTTTATCCTTTAAATTTTCAAAACAGTCATAAGTAATAGTAGCTGAAACAATAATTCTTCCAGCTTCAATCTTAATCTTCTTATTTTCTTCAAGAACTTTAATCATAGTTTTATTTTCCTTTCAATTTATTTAAAAAATAAAATGGTGAGGCATAAGAGACTTGAACTCTCGACCCTACGCTTAAAAGGCGTATGCTCTACCAGCTGAGCTAATGCCTCATATAATTATTTACTTATATGTTTATGGGTCATTAAAAAATGATACGGAATAAGCACTGAAGCTATTGCCCCAGTGCTTGAATATATAAAAATTAGCTATCTGAATCATTTTTGTATGTATCACCTTCATACTGAGGAACGTCCTCTTGCGTTTGATCAATAGCTTCATTCTTATTACTAGAATTTATTAAATTGTTATATATCTTTTTAATGTCTACACTAAATCTGTCTTTTATCAATAAACATAAAGCTTCATATAAACCAACTGAAGAAAATCCTATAAATATTAATAGAATTATTTTAGATACTATAAATTCATCTTCAAATGTACCAGGAATTACAAATCCTAAAATAACTGCTACTACTGCATTTATATAAGGAATGAATTTATTAGGAATACGTTTAAATGTCCCTTTTAAAAACATTCCAACTACAAGACAACCGATAACGATTATTATTCCATTACCTAAGAATAGGTCTGTTATGTTTGTTAATATATCATCCATAATCATTCCCTCCTTTAATTAAATGTTAAAAAATAAAAGGAGGTAAATTAATACCTCCTTATTTATTCTTTGTCCAAATATGAATTAAATAAATTAGAAAGGAATATCTTCACTTTCTAATTCATTAGTTTCTGCTTCAATAGAACTAATGCTATAAGCTTCTATGTGTTCACAAGATTCATTAAAATCATCTTTATTTATGAACGGATTATTTTTATTATCTACCATAACCATATTTCCAATTGCGGATATTCTAGGTCTTTTAATTTCAGCATTCATATAAGGGACAAGTAGTGGATCTGTAGGATATACTTTATATCCTCCATTTGAATTTGGATATATAAACAATTGTTTTTGACAGTATTTACAATAACAAGCTATCTTGTATTGTTCTGCATCAAGATATTCTGGAATACCTTGTTCATTTAAGCTGTATTCATAAACAGCCCCTTCTACAACATTTGTTTTGTTACCACAAAATGGGCAACAACCACCAATTTCAATAAATAAATTTTTCATATTTTTTCTCTCTCCATTTTATTCAGTTTCGTATTTTATTTTTCTAATGTCTCCAGACAGAATTACTCTAGCATCTGAATATCTTCTAGAATAAGATTCTGGATCATTGGTCATGTGTGTGAATTTTTTATAGTTCCCTGCTACTAAAACCTTTCCAAGCTTTGGATTCATATCACCATTTTTAATAGCTAATTCTTTAATCTTGTTAAGGTGTTCGTTAGAGAACATAAAATATCTCATATAGAGGTCCATGAGCAAACACCTCCTTTCATAAACCTCTTATATTATTCTCTTATTTCAACGTCGTTATTTCCTACAGTATATTGCATCAAACTATTTGCCTTCTCAAGAATACTATCAAGAAATTCTTTTCCTTGAGGAGTTTCAAGAAGTTCTTCTTTAGTTTTGAATATTGAAGATATACTGTATAATTTTCTGTATTCATCGATTATTTTATCTTGAACCTCTCTCCAAGCATGTGGTTCTTTATAATCTCCGAGATACATTCCATCATAAATTTCTGCATACGGACAAATAAGACCAGTCATACCAGGATCACCAGCAGGAGATGTATCACAATCAACCTTGCCGACATGACTAGGATTGGCTAATCTATATTTTACTGGGACTGCACTGGCTTTGTTTTCACCAATACCAGATACACCTTTAAAAGTATATTTAAGAACAGAAAATGTATCATCATCATTTACATTGTTCTTATAAGATACAAGATTATCACTCTTAAGACTATCAAGTATAAATTCATGTGGGATATTTAATGTCTTATACAATTTATTAACTGTAAGACTATTAATACCGTTTGTTGCACTTACAAGATTTCTAGTTAATTTAGCTGCATAGAATCCAGCGATGTATGCAGATATTCTAAGTTTCTTATAAGTCATATCATAGTTATCCTTATGCCATAGTGCATCGAATTCATACATTTCCCAACGTAAAACATCGAGAAGAGAACCCTTATCACAATCTGGAAGTTTTAATCCTTCTTTCATAATAAGAGAATAGTTTTTATCAGTAGAATCTAACATAGCTTGACCTTTTTCTACACTCTTATTTTTGAAATCAGAACCAAGCATCATTAACCAATAATCAATTGAATATACTTTCTCAAGGTCTGTACATTTCTTAGGACAATTTATGAGAACTGTATAAATGAAAGATTGAGTTACTGGTGACGAATCCCAAATCAAAAATGGAACAGAGATATATACATTATCCTTAAAGAACGTTATAAACTGTTCATTAGGATGATATGGTTCATCAAGTGTAATATAAATTTCTGCAAGATGCAGATAATTCATAGCACCAACAAGACCATATTTTGCAAGGAAATATTTACAAAGAAGAATATTATTTCCAAACAAATCTGTTGTATAATTAATACACTGAACAACACGTGTTTCTGTTGTACCATCAGTATTGAAGAATAACTGATTAATCTTACCTTTCTTTTCATATACAACATGTTTCTGAAATTCTTGTCTAAACGAAATACAACGAACTTTCTTTTTAGACTGAGAATTATTATAAGTTGAAGCATCTGCAATTTGATACAATGTACTATATATTGTACCATTAATTCTAAAGTAATATTTATTGATTACTTTAGGAATGTCAATGAATACTGAAGCATCCATTGTATCTCCATTTACTTCAAGATGATAATTTACTTCCAGAAGAATCATATCACTATCTTTCAAATTGATATAATCATGAATATTATATTCAATTCTTTTATTTCTTCTGTTTTCATCAGATTCTAATTCATGAATAATGTGTCTTACTTCTCTGTAATCATCTATTACTCTAAAGTAATTCACACCAATGAATAACTGTTTACATTCGGTATTTACATTTGTTGGAGATGCAACAGACATAATAACCTTTTCAATTTTTTCAATGATATCATATTCACTTCTAATGAAAAGAGCATCATTAAATTTTTCTCTGTGAGTATTTGAATATTCGGCTAATACTTTTCTTATATCCATTTATCTCACCTCCTTATAATTCAATAGAACCTTTAGCTGCGATAGCATCTGAGATGTATTGTACATATTTCTCATCATTTATACCATCACCAATCCATGGAAAAACCAAAGTCTTTCCAATTGGATTTGCTACATTAGGATTCATATCCTGAATAACCAATGTAACCCTAACATCAGTATTCGATAAGATTGATTCTGCTTTTCCTGCTGTAATAGAATTGCCATTAAATTTTCTCTTATCATTATTGAAGTCAGAACCAAATCTTTCAGCATAATTATTAATATTACACTGTTTAGCAGCAATTGCTGATTTAACAGCAAACATTAATGCTGTATCATTTGTTTGATCGATATGTGGAGTGAATACTTCATCTGATGAAACAAGATGATTATATTCATCTTCATATATTTTTTCTTTTGCTTCAAGCACATCTTTGAAAGTTTCTGCATTTCCAAAATATGCAAGATGACTATCTGAATATGTCTGCATATCTTCCTCTGTATTAGGAAGAACAACAGAAAAGAAGATTCCATTTGTATAGAATCCAGGTTTGTTATTATCACTCATACGAATTGGTAAAATATAATTCATATAATGAATTGCTAAATTTTCATACATATATGAAATGCAATTCAATTCATTAAACTCTACTACATCATATATTTTTCCATCGATAAAAGCTTTATTCAGGCTCATAGAAAATACTCCTTTATATTAAAAATAAACACCTGCCGACAAAAGCCAGCAGGTGTTCATATCAGATGTCAATAAAGTATTGATATTGATTAAGAATTCATATCATTAGAACCCTTAGCAATAGCTTTCAATTCTTCAGAGAACTGAATAGACATCTTCTTAGTGTCTTTAACAACTTCTACAGATGCAATAGCAACTGGAGTAAGCTGCTTTTCATAATCTTCCTTTTTCATGTTGTCTTCATACTTACCAATGTAATCATCGATAATTAATTCAACAACTTCGTCTGTTTTAGCATTTACATCAAGCCAGTGATAAATTGTTTCTAATGCTTGCATTGTAAGAACATACACCATCTGTTCATCACTGATAGCGTAGTTATGAGAAACACAAAGAACTGTATTGAAAATCTGCCAGAACTTCATATTTCTTGCTTCATCAATAAAATCTGTATAGTTTACGATTTTATCTTTTGCGATTGATTTAATTTCATTTGGATCAAATGAAATATTGAAGAAGTAGTTTTCACCTTCTCCATCATAGTCAGAGATTGCTGCCGCAATCATTTCTCCAGATTCTTTCTGGAATACTAAAGCTGACTTAGCCTTGCATTTAAAGAACTTAGTGCTAAGGATATCAGCGATTGTCTTCATTACGTTTCCGTAAAGATCTGTTGATGAGTTGAAATGAGTCTTTGGATTTGAGTTTAAGCTCAATTCAACCTTGATGTTTTCTCCAGTGATTTTGTCATTAAAAGTTGGAGCAGCCTGTTCAACTGCACACTTATAAGACTGTGGAAGTGTAGAATTTCTTAAAATTGTTGTACTCATGATAAAGTACCTCCTATTAAAATAAATTTATTTGATTAGAGTAGATAGAACACTACTCTTTAATCACATTGATAATATATATTTATAACTAAGTTTACCCCTTATTAAATTTTAAACTTCTCTAAGGTATGAAGTCTCATTGAATTTGAATTCATCTAAAGTCACAATTTTGATTTTGTGATTTGGATTACTTTCATTATACTTTCGTGCTTTCTCTACCTTTGTTGAAGTATAATCTTTAAAAGGTACAATTAAATAATCTGTTGATTTAGTTACTGAAGATGAACTAGAACAATCATGTCCACTAGCACATAATCTAGCTTCAAGTTCATCATCTCTGACACCAGAAAATCTAATAACTTTACCAAGTTCAATAGATGCATCATTAGTACCTTTACTAAGAATGATATTTGGCATATTATAGATATAAGTTAAATCTTTGATGAAATATTTTCTTTCTCTAAGAATTACATCAGCTGTTTTAGAACCTATACCTTTACCGCTATTATTCAATTTGAAGAACAATTGAGTATCACTACATTTGATAATGTCGTGAAGTGTAACTGATTTAAGAATTGTCTTCCATTTGTTAGTACCTATATTAGAAAATCCAAGAGAACCAAGAATATTAAAATCTGGTGCTTTAGATTCATAAAGATGCTCAATAGCATTGATTAGGTTTCTAGCATTAGTAGGACCAAGAATAGATGCTCTCTGTTCAGTCATTGTCATTAAATCATAAAATGAATCAAGCTGTAATGTTTTTATTGTTTCTTCAGAAAATCCTTTAAATCCTAACTTGTTAACCATATTAACAAGTCTTCCAATCTTACGACCAGAACAATTTATATTTGGACAATATACAGATTTACCAGATTCAGATAGTTCTAATTTAGTTCCGCATTCTGGACAATTAGCAATAAATCCAAATGGTTTAACTGGATTAAACATATTCTCTTGTACATTAGCTTTGTGGACATAAGCCATTACATCATTTGTAAACTCAATTTCAAGAATATCGTTTGGTCTGAGATTAAGTTCACAGAATCTAGAATAACTATGACCTGAAGACTTTGTATTAATCATACCATAAAATTCCACAGGATCATAATGAATCATTGGTGTTATTTCTCCTGTAGATCCAACAGTATAACTAATTCCTCTACAACGAGTAAGTTTCTTTTTCGTTTGAAATTTAATTGCTATAGAATATTCATTAATAGAATTACTTCTACCAAGGGCTTTTCTAATCTGAGGATTAAGATAAGATACAACTACTCCATCATACATAAACGGAAGAACTTCTCTCATCATTTCGGCTTCTTCAACAAATTTCTTTACCTGAAATAGAACTTCGTTATAGTTTCCTCTTATGACAGCATATCTACAATTTTCACCAGTAGAATAATATTTGTTCATAAAAGCAAGTTCCTGTTCTCTAGTCATATTATCATGACTTGTTTGAAGTGGAACTAATGTGATATACTTTGCATACTTTGCAGCTTCAGAATTACCAAGAATACCAATAATTGCATTTCTTGCATTCACATATTTTTTACCAAATTCCATATTAAGTCTATTCAAAGCATTATATGAAATAACTGCTTCAAATTTCATTCCAAATGGTTCGATATCATATCCTACAGCTTTTGTAAAAGTATAACCCTGAAGAATTGGTGTTAAATCTGAAGCTTGATCCATTTGAGTTTCTCCTCTAGTTCTAGCAGTAAGAACTCTATCAGTTACTTCAGCTTCTACAGATACACCATCATACTTTAATTCAAGAACAAGTTCAATATAGTTTGGATTAACCAATCCTTCTTGAACATGTTTTCTTAAGAAATCTCTTTCAAAGATTCTTACATTACTATCATTAAATACACCCATATTAATAGCTTCATTATCAAGAACAAACTTTGCTTTATGAAGTGTACCTACTAATTGAGGATATTTATGACTAGTATTTCTAAGTCTCTTAGAAACAACTTGAATTCCGTTGTTATTAATAAGAGAATCACCATACACATCTGAATTCTTAAGGTCTTCACCGAACATAAAATTTGATGTGTTCATATATGGCTGAAATACGAATAATGATTTTTTCGGTTGATCATCTTCAAAAGGTACTTCATTATTTGAAGTATTGAAGTTATTAATCGAAACAGGTTCTGCACCTACCTGAAAGTTTTTATCATATCTCTTGTATTTTTCTAAGAGTAAATCATATACCCCATCTTCTAATACAAGAATACTTCTGTCAGTGTTATTATAGATGATATTAGATATATGCAAAATATCACCTACAGTATTCTTTTCAACATCTGACAATGGTTCTTTGTTTAATAAATTCATCGTGATGCAATTGATATTAAAGATGACATCCTGCGTTAAGCAGGATGCATCCCCTTTCAATAAACTCTCAACGATTGAATGCATTGGTGAGATATTCATATGCTAATCAATCTCCTTTGTATTGAAATAATTTATCGTGACTACGTCCAACTTCAACAAATAATTTTTGTGCTGATTCACACTGTTTAATAAGTTTCGCTTCATCAGTTCCACATAATCTAAACAGTTGATTATTGTTGAATTCTAAGAAGTGGAACAATTCACAATTTTGTTGTTCATGTCCAACATCTTTATATTTGATAGGAATCATCTTGAACTTAAATTCAATTCCCATTGCTTTGATTATAGCATTGAGAATCTCTGCACTACGAGATTTACCATCTTCTCCAAGTGTAACATTAAATTCATAAGATTCAAGTAATTGCTTTGCATCTCTTCTTGCCTGAGGTGAAGTACTATAAATCATAAGATTCTGTACTTGAATTTCTGCACCCATAAGCATAAAGATAGAATTTTCCATTTCACCAAATCTGATAGGTGTATTAGAATGAGTTCTAATAAACATCTTAGCAGCTTTTGATTTGGAATTTAAGCATCTTACATTTGTTGCTGACATAGAAGTGGCTGAATGCTTTTCTTCTGCATTCTGTTTCATTCTATAAATATATTGCTTAGCAACAATTGATGGTTTCTTACTTTGAACAAATCTGATTTGTCCTCTAGAACCTTCTATAGGAACATCGATAAACACTGGAGAAATCCAAGGAAATTCTTTATATAATTCCATCAGAGTTTCCAAATTTATACATTCACTAATTGGTTCAAGTGGAATATATAATCCATCTCCGTTATCTGCGAGACAATCATATATTGTAAATGCTGCTTCATCATCATTAGCACAAGATTCGATATTATCAATAAGATATCTTGAATAATCATCAGATATAATATCAAAGAATCGTTTCAATGTGTCTACACAAATTTCAATATCTTTAGCAAACGTTAACATATAATTTGTTATATTTGATGCTATGAAATTTAATGACAATTCAAACAATTGACCTGGATTCAAACGGTTTACACAAGTAGCTTGATTCCAAACCAAATCAATAATTTCATCAGTTCCAGATACTCTTGGCATTAAACCATCTGGAATAATTTTAGAAATTACTCCTTTACCTCCATATCTTGAGGTTACTTTATCACCAACTTCAAGAGGTGCTTTTCTATATACTGTAAGTTCAACAATAATATTAGAAAATACATTATCTTTGAAATACTGTTTTCCTGATATTACGTCTTCACAAGTCGTATATAATTTACTGAGTTCATGTGTTTTCTTATACATAGAGTTATCAATGTAATTTCTGAGAAGTTCTACTACTTCAGAACAGAATCTTTTATAGTCTCTATCATAATATGCTAATTGGCCTTCATAGATTCCATTATTTGACGTAGCAATATCTCTATTACAATATACATTGATATCGATGACTTGACCTTTTGTTTTAAAAGTCGTATCATTAATCATCGGTACTCTAAGTCTATCACCAGACTGAGTAAAGAATATTTCATCATTTCTTTCAGTTCTGGTTCCACAAATAATACCATTTACAATTTCTTCTCCGATATCTGGCATAATCTTATAGTTATTTGAATCACCATAAAGATTAAGTGGAATATCGTTATCATTGATAAGAATGGTAACCTTTTTTATTTCTGGACGGGAAAGTGCTATTGAAGCTGAACGAGAAACTTCGATAGCATCTTCAGTTGTATTTGCATCTGCAATATAAGCTACTCTAAGGTTTTTACCTGTCATATAGTTATCTGCAACATCAAACGATTTAGATTTCTTTACAGTTGTATCTTCTGGAATTTCAGATCCAACATCTAATCTGTCAAGATACTCATTGTTATACATGAATCCATATGATTCTGTATTATGACAATAAGATATTCTTTCTATTATATCCATATTATTGTGTTCATCAATAACAAACAGAAAGTAATGATGTCCTGGTGCATTGGAAAATTTTTCAACTTTTCCAATGACTCTCCATTTTCTATCTGTTCGTATAAATGATGATGAACGTTGACCAAATAAATTCTCATATCCTGTACTGATATAAGGAATTTCTGGATCTTCAAGACAAACCCTTTGCTGGTATTGACTTGAAAACATGTTTTTTCTTGATGCTGAATTGGTACACTCAAACGGCATATTTAAACCGATACCAAGCATCTTTTCCATTTTGTCATTGTACTTTTCTGATGCAGCCATTATATGTTTATCAATATCTGGCTCATCATAAAGTTTTTCATAAACTATCATAGAAATTCAACTCCTTTAATATAATATAGTATGAAGATGATTTCTCATCTTCATACATATAATATACACTCATATCTTATTTTATAAAATTATACATCAATAACAATATTCATCTTTCTTACTCTATCAAGAATAGAAGACGTTGTAGAAGATACCTGTAATTTAGAGATATCTTCAAGATATGATAATTCATCATATAAATACTTATAGCATTCTTCAATAAAGATATTAAGAAAATCCTGATCGGTAGCAAGTTTATGTTTAAATTGTTTCTGAGAGAACTTCTTATCATCTCTATCTGCAAGATATAAATATGCACCTGCACCATTAACTTTACCTGCATTTTTAAGCATCATATATAATGACAAGTCAGGATCAAATCCTACACTATAATTAAATATAAGATCAACAGCAGAACTTACACCACTCATACCAGCTCTAGACTTTACATTAGAAACAATAACGTGAATACCATCAATACCAAATTCTTTATCAGAAGTAAGTTTATCACCATCATCAAGACGGAAAACATTGTTTGATAAATAAAGAGGTGTAACACCACCAGGTAAAGATTCATCCTGTTTCAAGAATGCTGTCTGAGATTTAGTATGCTTGAACTGATTAATTTCAACTTTCTGAGTAATATGATTAACAGCAAGAATAATAATATTTGCTTCTTTGATAAGCTGATTACATCTTCTAAACAACTGTGCTAATTGCTTAGCTGTTGCAGTTGTAGACATTTGACCACTGAGCTGTTCTTCTTCAGAAAGTTTAGCAGAAGTGAGAAGTGGAATAGAGTCAATAATATAAACAGTTGGTTGGAATTTTGTGACTGGTCTTCCATAACTATCTACAATTCCAGTATCATAGCGAAATTTATCTTCATTTGCTACTTTTACATCATGAATAGCCTTAATCTGAAGATAAACAGATTCAATAGTAATACCAGCATTTCTAATCTTTACTCTTGAATGGAATTCATCTTTACTAAATCTTGTTAATGCACAACCACGATCTTCTAACATACCACCTTCAAGCAAATCAATAAACATAAGACCGTGATCAAAAGGTCTAATAATTTCAGCACCAATCTGATATGTTATTGTAGATTTACCACAACCTGAACGACCGATAAACATATTTAATGTTCCATCAAGAATACCAATAGAATCATAAATTCCAGTTGTACCATCAGGAAGATTAACTGTTACTCTATGACCATTTTTGTAGTCAAGAGGAAGAAATCCAGTTGGATACTGAATATCATTTTCTGCTCTTTTCTTTACAGAAGAATCTTTTGTTTTGGATAAAGTACTTTCAATTTCAAGCATCAATTCATTAGTATTCATTATTTCTATTTCTTGTTTTTTAGCCATAAATTTGACCTCCTAAAATAAATCAACGTACACAATGGGTACGTATATATTATTTAATAGTTTAAATGTAAGTAAATAATAACCTACTACACAATAAGTGTAGTAGGCATTTATTTTATAAATGTGTGTAAAAATCTTTTATATTATTTATATGTTTAAAATCCAGACATATCATCTTCAGAATATGGTTTATCATTAGATTTCTTGGCAGTAAATCCCTTTTTCTTTTCATAACCGCCAGAAACATTTGAAGTATCTGGAGTAGCAGTTTTAGAAGAGAAAGAAGAATGTCTTCTGCTACGTCTAATTACCATATCATCTTCATCAGATGTATCATCTGTATCAAACTGAGCAAAGAAATCACTTGCTTTTTCTTTAACATGCTTTTCTTCAGAAGAAGATGTATCCATATCAGAGATAGCACTAAAGAAATCATCTGTCTTAGAAGATGCATTTTTATTGTTCTGATATTTATTATAAATATCTAAAAGTTCTTCTTTAGGAAGATTCATACCAGAAGCAATAATTCTTATAAATTCTGGTTCAGATGCATTATATTGACGATGAATAAAGAATTCATCTACATTGTTATTACCACAAAGTTTCTTCTTGATTGTTGTAAAATTAGTATCGATGATAGAAAGTTTATCATCAGAAATATTCATAAATACACCAATCTTTGTAGCAGACGGTTCAAAATCGAGAGAGCAATTATAATCAATTGCATCTGAAATTAATTGTTCAAACTGATTTGGATTCTTTAACTTTCTATCAATAATAACTTCTGTAACAAACATCATACCTGGATTAGTAATTAATTTGTAATGGTCTGTATCATCAATATTCTGTTCAGAATCCTGAATATCATAAGCACTAATAATTTTAAATGCTGTAGAGATATCTTCATTAGCCATCTTTTCAGCAGTAAATGTGTTACTTGCTTTATCAAGATATTTCTTATTAGAAACAGTTCTAACTACGAAATTACCACCATCAAGGTCTTTGAAATATTCAATTGTATTTTGAAGACCTCTTGTATCAGATTCAAATCCAGAAATAAGAGTAATAATTACTGGAATATCAAGTTGTGATTCAATAAACTTTGCAAGAATTACAGAAGCACCGCTACCAGAAGCACCTTCTGTAGTAGCCATAATATTTACATACTGATATTCTCCATCTGAAAGTAAAGCTGGAATTACATTAGGATTTTTTCTAAGATAATTAAGCATTAATTTCTTAGCAGCACTTCTTACTTTACCACAACCTGCATCTGGATCTTCAGAGATAATAATAGCTCCATCTCTATATTCTTCAGGAATATCTTTTTGAGTAGAATTTACAATACAACAATCTTCTCTATTAAGAGTACCTTCTTCAATACAATGAAGCATTGCTTTGGTTGCACCTTGTCCGCAACCAAAAGTAAAGAACTTATTCATAGAAATTACTCCTTTTCTTTTTTATCATTAGATTCTTTTTCAGAATCTTCGATATTCTTTTTTTCACTTTCATTAATAGGTGTAAAACCAAATTGTCCAGCTGGGTAGCCTTGCTCATTAATTACACCATATTTACTATCTGCCATTTTAACAGACCTCCTTTCAATAATTTATATATTAGTTATTAAAGCAGTGAATATCCACATATGACATAAGTCATATGTGGATGTCACAAAATAATTACAGGAGTTTCAAACTATGTGTTTATAATTTTACTTATATGTTATAAAGTTTTTGAAAATTACTTTTCAATTCGTTTCTTTTTCATACTTAATGTATATGGAGTCATATAATCTTCTTCCAATAAATTAGAATATATTCCAGAGCCTATTAAATAAACATCAACTGTATTTCTTGCTACTTGAGAAGCTTTACTACTTTCTAAATCTTTTAAAGATACTTGTCCAGTTGTATTAATTTGATTATACATTTTATTCTTTGCTTCCATATCATCAGCTTTTGCTCTTGTAAATTCTTTTATAGTATTATCCATATTCTGTAATACAAGAGATTCTAATTCACGGTCTGATTCAACACCTTTTGCATTTCCGACAATTTGACCAGTTTTAGGATTACGTACATCAATATTAGTATTATAACCAGATTTTTTAGTAACAATCTGTTTAAGTTTCTTTAGATTAAGATAACCTATCATAGCTTCATTATTAGATGTAACTGGAACTCCATCTGAATTAGTATAAATACTAGGTAAATTAACTTTTTCTAATACAGGTACATTAATAGCTTTTAATGCTTTAATGCATTTATCTGGATTAAGTTCTCTTTCAAATGCAGTAGTCTGTAATCTAAAAGGTAATCTTCTTTTACAAAATTCCATAAATTGCTGGTCGGACATTTTAGAAAACATTTCTTTATAAAAATTTGAATTAGCCTTAGATGGATCGATAGCATCGAAAAATTTATAAATTAAAGCTTCAGCTTTCTTTCTTTGCGCTGTCATTATTTTACCTCCTTAAATATTAAGTATTTTATAAATATGTTTTAGGTTTGTAAAACTCATGATGTATACTTATATATAATATAAGTGAATAGAGATAGTTATCTATACTCTATATCAAACACGGGGTAGATGCAGGACCCGTCTCCTCAAGCATCAGGCATGGATTAATTTCTATGTTCCCAGGGATAAGGGAAAAGGAAATATATATGAATACAACAATTAAGGACGTTACAAAAGAAAAGGAAATCAGAACTGCAATAAATGAATTTATCACAAACGTAAAGTTTGTATTAAATAATAAATTTGACGTTGAAAGCAGTAATGAATTTCATAAACGGATATCCGTTTATGAATTTATTTGGGATGATAAGCATCCCAAATTTGATAAAATTGAATTATATAAAATGAATTCAGGTGAAAAAATCTTTTTAGTGCATAATAGACTCGATGAGTCAAATTATGACTGGTCTGGATTTTTATACATGAAGAATAATGAACTTCATGTAAATTATAAGATATTTAAAGACCTTAGAGGTTTTAAATATTCTTATACATATGAATATGATTATGCGAGATTCTCGCAAATTCGTAAAGAATTTTGTGATCTTGCAAATATGGAGCCTGACATTAATTGGTAACCCATAATTATTATATGAAAGGAGGTGAGATTATGGGTTTAACCCTAATTCCAGAAAGCGAAATTGCAAGATCGATTGTACTTGCACAAATCGCTTCAGATTCTGGAAAAGGAATATATGAAATTAAAATGCATAATGAAAATGAAAATGCTGCAGATAAGAGTATTTCATTTTCATATAGTATAAAAGAATTTCATATTCTTAGAGCAATTGATAAAATTAACTGTTCTAAGAAATGCAATTTTAATTACTGGGTTGAACAATCCCCAGATCAAAATGGCTATGATTCAATTATAGTTTATTTTGATATAAAAATTAATGGAAAAAGAAACCAAGTTTCTTTCCATACGCCATTAAACAAAGCGTCAAAAAAATTAAGATCTTTTATTTATAAAGGACGCAGAACAAGATGGCAAAAAAATTGTTCATCCAGAGAAACTTGTAAATCTCTGGTTGAATTTTATAGTTTATAAACAGCACGGCGGGTTCAAGCTTAACAACCCATACAAAAAGGAAAGCGTGATGGATTTAATCCATATCATTCTGGATATATTCTAGATACCAGATGCTTAACTTGACTAGTTCTAGACTAGCGTAGTTTAGGGATCTACGTTTTTAAAACCCAGTAAATATGACAATATAATTTTGTCAAATATATATTTACGGAAGGTATGAGTCCAATGTAATATTAATAAAGAAAACACATTAATTATTAATGTGTTTTCTTTTTTGTATTGTTAAATTTAACTTTAATATAAAAGCCGTAAGGAGGTACATAATAAATGAACAATCAAGTTATTGGTAATATTATTTTAGAAGCAGCTTCTAATCCAATTGATTTAAATGTTATTGCAGAACATAATGGCAAAGTTGAAGCAACTGGCATTATTCAAGATGCTGATAGTGAAAATAGAAATGGTCGTATTTATGAAGAAAAAGATTTAAAACCAGAAGTATATTCTGATCGTATTCAAAAAGAACTTATTCCTACAGGCAATATGAGAGGTCATGATGGACATCCATCTTCATCTGAACTTTCTGTACAATCTGTTATTGATCCAAAACTTTGCTCTGTTCAATTTACAAAGATTTGGATGGAAGGAAAAGATATTCATGCTAATTTTAAAGGAACAAATAATGAATATGGTAGAGCATTTAATGCAGATCTTCTTGAAGGATGTAAACCATCTTTTTCTCTTAGAGCACTTGGTTCTGTAGATAGAGGAAAGAATGGAAAATGTTATGTAAGAAATATTAGAATTATTACTTGGGATAGAGTTATATTCCCTTCTCATAAGAGAGCATATACAACAGGATTCGTTACTCCTAAAACAGAGGGAGCTATTACAGAAGGCGTTAATTATAATTCAGATGTAATTAATGAAAATGGTATTATTATTCCTATTGTGAATAAACAAGTAGTAGATTATATTAAAGAAGAATCTGCTAATATTAAAAGTATATTAAATACATTTGATACACTATATGAATCTGCTGTAATTTGTAATGGTGGTAAAAATGTTCAATTACAAACAACTGACGGTAATAAAATTATAGTACAATTAGAACAGTATATACAAGATGAAATTATGAATTATTGTTATAACAATTAAAACAAGAGAGGACTTAAATTGTCCTCTCTTTTCTTTTGTAATTTGTCTAAGTTCCAATTACAAATTATATATTATAATAGTGAAAGGAGGTTGATAACTTTATTAGTTAATTATCATTTTCAAAAAGGAGGTGATACATAATGTCTAATAAGGATATCTCAATATTCTTCGGTAAAAGACTTAAAGAGTTTAGAGATAAACAAAACTTGAGTCAAGAAGAACTTTCTTTCAGATCTGGTCTTAATCCATCGTATATTGGTAGATTAGAACGTGGTGAAAAATGCCCGTCAATATCAACAGTCTATCAAATTGCGAAAGGTCTTAAAGTTCCTACTAGTGCACTTATTGATATTGATTATGATATTGATAAATCTGAAGTCATTAGTATGGTTGTCGATCATAGACTTAAAAAAGCTTGTGAAGACCTTAATGAAGACCAGGTTGATTCAATCGTTAAAGTTGTTGAAGAGATAGTTAAATATATGAAATAATTATTTTCTTTAATTAAATTTTAATGATAAAAGAAACGTGTTATTGCCAAGCACGTTTCTTTTTTGTCTGATTCGTACAACTTTTTAATAATAAATATAAGAAAGGAGGATTTTATATGGCTAATGGAAATAATAATATGAATATTACATCTGTTATAGATAAAGAAATTCTTCCTATAGTAACCAATACTTTATCTAAATCTTTAACAAAATATAAATCGCTTATGAGTAAATTTATGAATACAAGGTCGACATCTCTCTATGATACCTTCCCTGCAACTCGTTGTACTTATGGACAACAAGATGCCGATGATTTATATGCTATATTTGGAAAGAAAGAAAAAGAATTGCAAGAGATTATTAATAAAACATACTATTCTCAAATTCCTAATTTCAATCCAAGAACTGCTAAGAATCCAGTTACTGTTCTATCTATATGTATAGTAAAGTATTTTATGAATAAGAATGATAAAAAGAATCTAGATATTGCTATTATATACATGGCTTTTACTGGTGGATTTTATCCATCTATTCATTATGGTTCTTATCCTACTGCTGTTCCTGCTGATTATAGATGGGTATGTGATTATGTAGTTAATAATGAATTATCTAATAAATTTGATCTTAAAAAGACTGGTTCTGTTATTGGAACAATTAAGTCTATAGGTGCTACTTGGATAGATGCATATAAAGATAGATTAAAAGGAAAGACTGATGATGAAGAATATGTATATGTAATACAACAACTTCATATGCGTATTAAGTCATTTATCCAAAATACAGCAGAGATATATTATAAGTGCTATCAAAATCGTGAATATTTAACATACGATAGTGATGATATGTCTGAAGATAATTTTAGACTTACAGAAAATGATAGTACTAAGATTGAAGCTGTTACTAATAGAGCAATGACTTGGATTACAACACATGATGTAGACTATCGTTTATGTAAAATGTGTGCAGATTCTAATGTAAAAACAGAAGAAATAAAATCTATTATTGAATCTATTGTAAAAAATACGGATAATATAGATACAGTTAGAGAATTAATTTCTTTAGTTACTGCTAATTATTTTAAAGCAAGTAAATCAAAAGATGTAAGAGATATAGAATTTATATCTTATTCTATCAAGTCAAAACCAAATACAAAAGATAAAGATGTATTAAGACAAAACCAAATTGTAGATACATTCTTATGTGAAAATAGTATAGCATATAACAGACGTAAAAGTCGTGAAGCTACAAAGAATAGTTATAATAGAGCTATACTAACATACTTTGTGTTAATTATAAATCAATCTAATAAATAAAAAGGGAGGTAATTAAATGTCTATTTTTTGTAATGAAGCAGCTGTAGAAGCATATAAAGATAAGCAATTGCTTCGTATAGTGAATGAAGCTTATTTTGGACGTACTCCAGGTATTACAAGATGTTTTAATGCTTTTTGTGATTTCAGAAATGAGTATGTAGGTCATGGTGTTATAAATGCTATGAGACATATTGATATCGATCATGATAAGAATTTAAAAGTATTTTGTAAAGAAATGGAAAGAGAATTTGGATTAGATACATTTTCATTTATAGTTAAAAACGATCCTATGGTAAATGCATGGACATATCCAATATATTTTAAACAAAATAGAAGACCAAAAGATAATGTAGAAGTAACTAAAACTGGATATCGATTTAAAAAAGATATCGAAATGAGTATAATAGTTGTAGCTACCACTGGGTTTATTCTTGACGAGAAATATTCTGATGAACAGGTATTTGCTGCTATTCTTCATGAAGTAGGTCATAATTTTCAAGAATATTTAAATGGTAATGTACATTCATTGCATTCAGCAATTGGATTTATTCAAGTTATTAATGACATTTTAAATTTACTTAGTGGTAATTTCACTGTTCTTCAAAATGTTAAAAATTATATATTTATGTCAGACCCAACCCATAGAACTTTAAGTAAATGGTTTAATTCTATAACAAGTGATACAGATAGAAACAATATCTATAGTTATTTTAACTTTATTAGAGGTATTGTTAAATTACCAGCTAATCTGCTTGCAGATATTATTATGATTCCTCTTATGCCAGCTATGAAAATTTTAACAGGTTTTGCTTCTTTATTAAATAAATGCAGTTTAGTAGGTATTATTGTTTCAGCACATGGATATTTAGGTGAAGTAATTGCAGATAACTTTGCTTCATATTATGGATTTGGTGAAGCATTAGCGACTGGATTAGATAAGATGGAATCAGGAAATTTATCTTCTAAAGTAAGGAATATTCCTCTTATTGGACATATATATAATTTTATGATGTTACCTGGTGATTTATTAATGTCTTTGGGTGATCCTCATCCAGCACATGCAGCAAGAGCATATGACGTTCTTCAAAGTATGAAATATGATTTAAAAGATCCATCTCTTTCTCCAGAATTAAGAAAGAAGCTTGAAAAAGAAATTGACTCATATGAAAATACTATGAATAAAATTTATGATGATAGATCTAGGGTATCAAATGCAAAGGTTGTACAAGGAATATTTGATAAGGCTATCTTTAGTGGTGGTAGTATGAGATATTCTTGGAACACTTCATTATGGGGTGATCCAGCTAGAGAAGCTCAAAAAGCCACAGATAAATTAAGAGAATCAGTTAGTATTATTAATACAAAAATTATATAAAGGAGGTATAATAATATGTGGGATGATTTATTCTTTTTAAACGAATCCGATGATGATGAAGAAAAAAAGAAAAATAAAGATGAAGACGAAAAAGAAGATTCTGAAAAAAAGAAATCTGATGATGATAAAGACGATGAAGAATATAATGATTTAATGGATGACGATGATTCTGACAGTGATAAAGATGAAAATGATGATACGACTGATTCAAGTGATGATTTTAATGATTTAGATGCTTCTGGTGATGAAGATTTTTCTTCTGACGATGATGACATTTCGGATGATTCTAATAGTGATGATGAATATAATACATTAGTTGTTGTTAAGACAGATTCTGATGATTTATCTGGTTGTGGTTCATTATATGATAAAGCTGCTAAAGTTGCATATGCTTATACTGTTATTGCTAATAATATGAGACATATTCATATTAATGCTTGTGGAAATAAATTTGAAGACATACATCAGACTACAGATTCTGTTCATTGTCATTTTAATTATATGTCAGACTATTTCTATGAACTAGCAGCAGAATCTCCTCTTGTTGAATTGGATAATCCTACAAGAGCTAAAGAGCACTGTGAAGATATTGAAGTTGAAACTAATAAAGACTATGATTTTAAAACTGCTTTTGAAACTATTGATAGAAATTTAAATTATGCTATTAAATATCTTTCTGAATTAAGAGATTGTGCAGATTCAAGAAAAGATGTACAATCTAAAATTGATGAAGAATTAGGTTATATAAATAAGCAATCTAAATATGTTATTCGTAAGAAGTTATACGAACCGACATCCGATATAAATGATTCTATGACAGAATCTTATTCTTATAATGATTTATTTTAAAAAGAGATTCCCAGAGGAACTTAATCCTCTGGGATATATTTATTGTTTAAATATTTTAAGAGCATCATTTAAATCTTGTTTTATTTCAAGATAACAATTAGAATCATCACAATTAATTACATTAAGAAGTATCTTAATGATGTCTCTTTTTTCTATAATCTTTATTCCATAATCGGACAACTCTAGATTATATTTTTTGATATCTTCGTATAATATTCTTTCTATAATAGTAGGAATATTATCAGATTCTCTTAAACAAAATGGAATATTATTATACTTGAAGTCTATAGATTTTTTATCTATTGTATAAATTATTCTCATTTTAATCAAGACCAACCCACTTTGGACAAGGAGAACTTACTTTAAGTCCTTCATGAGCAGGAATAGTAGTTTCATTCTTTTCATATCTAGGAGAACCATCTTCATTTACTCCTGTCTTCATAGGGAATTTCTTTTGAGATTCTGCGATTTCTTTAAGCTGAATAGAGATATCAGATTTCTCTGTAGCTCCAAGATTAATCTTTCTTCCAGTTCTCAAAGCACTATTGAAAAAGTCTTTAGATAATGTAACCATTGTAGATGCATCTGATTTCTTGACATCATAATTATCTACAATTGCTTGAGCTTCTACCTTAGGCATCTTAGTTGTAGATGCTACGATACCAGCAATCATATCTCTATATTCTGTAGCAGGACAATGTGTTTCCTGAGAAGAATAATCCTTTACAACGAAATTTCTATCATTGAGCATGGCTCTCATAACAGATTCTTCATCACGTCTAGAAGAAGATTTCTGTTTCAAGTTAGCTTTGATATCATCGATAAGTTCCTGTACACCAATATTATTATTTTCGTTTACCATTTGTTTTTCCTCCTTAAATGGTTAAAATTATTTATTGTTAATGTCTTTCTTTTTAGGATTTAGATTATCCCATTGAAAAACAAATAACTTACTATTAGCATTGTTTTTTCCATTCTTTTTAATATATTCAAATATGTCTTCATCTGTCATACTAGCAAGTTTATCAATAAAACCTTTTTTAGTTTTTTCATTAACTTCTTTAGCCATGTATAACAACACCTCCAATTTAACGTATTTGGTTATCTCATTTATATTTATGTTTTAGGTATGTTAAAAACATACGCAGTGCGTTCTTTTAACATTAAGATAAAGGAGGCTGATAATATGATCGCTGAAAGTTCTATGATTGGTGTTCAACCAAATGATATTGATATAGTTAAAATTCCAGAAAATATCCCACCAATGGATGTTGAAGATTATGATTTATTTGATGATAAAGAAAGAGAAAGATACATTATAGATTTAGAAAGACATGTAAGAAGTTCTTATGAATATAGAGCAATGGTAAATTATTTAAGAGACTATATGAATATGAATTCATGTGCATTTATTCCTAGTATTACTAATGAAACTAGTAGAAAGATAAGAATAGAAATACACCATTCTCCATTTACTTTAAGAGACATATGTGTAACAATTGTTAATAAGAGAATGAAAAATAATGAATGCCTTACTATAGAATCTGTAGCATATGAAGTAATGTTTATTCATTATTCATTAATGGTTGGATTAATTCCTTTATCTGAAACAGTACATGAATTAGTACATAATCAATATATATTTGTTCCAGTTGATAAGGTATATGGATATTATAAAAATTTTGTAAAATCATATTATGATTATATTGATCCAGAATTACTTGACAAATTAGATGAATTAGAAAAGTTAACAATAGCTGGAACTTATAATGATACCTATAAAGAAATATTAGAAAAGAAATATATTACTGTTGATATGGAAGGTAATAATCAAATTGAAAAACTTCATGAATTACAAACTATGCTTAAAGAAAGATTAAATGAATTACAATCTGAATCTTCTCAAACACCAAATAAAGATTTTAGTAATTCGCCATTATTACATCCTCAAAATACAATATAACAAAGAATATCCTTGATAGGAATAAACCTATCAAGGATATCTTCTCATTAGCTATAATTCTGTTTAACCCGTATGAAAGGAGAATCATCGCAGTCAGATAGATGGACAATTCTATCTGACCTTTGGTTGGACTAGCTGGATTTGAACCAGCGGAATGACGGAGTCAAAGTCCGTTGCCTTACCACTTGGCTATAGTCCATTCTATATCTTTAATCATTTATTTTAAAGTTGCTTAAGTTATAAAAAATAATAACGAGTAAGGATATTCCTTACTCGTTACATATATGTACTTTAGCTGTTTCTATCAGCTAAAGTTAATCTTGTTATTCTTTCGATGTGTAAACTTCCATCTTCAGATGTAGAATAATAACCATTAAGTTTAATACAAGGTTCACGAAGTTTATGATAATATAAAGAATTTATAATTTCTATTTCTAATCCATCTTTACCTTCGTCATTATTAATATAACGTAGAACCTTTGCTACTATTTGATCTGAATCATCTGGAAATTCAGTTGTCGGAATATGTTTATGAGTATTATCAAATTTATTATCTGGATGATTAGGATCTGTTGCTCTAGGCTCATAAATATAAATAAATCCTTTTGTTGTTTTTATATTTGTAAATATATTATGGTGAACTTCTTTAAGATTATCTATTTTATTACCTTTTAACAAATATTCCATATTATCTTCATTTAAGAAAAATTTAACTATTGCTGTGACTTCTTTCATATAACATTCTCCTTTTTATTATTATAATCCCTTACAAAATTTTTGAATAAAGAGATATATCTTTTTTGTTTATTACCTTTTATGTTAACTATATCATTTCCATTTTTTACATAAAAGTAAGCAACATCGATTTTATTATTTTTATCTACTTTATACAAAAGTCTTACTTGAATTTTATTTGATTGTGCTTTATAAACATAAAATCCATCATCTATAATATCATGAATAATATTCCCATCACCAAATAAATTGGTGATGGAAACATTCTGATTCTGATAATATTTATAACGGTGTTCAAGTTTAGAAATACACATATCAACTGCTTTATGAATATCAGGATTAAGTTTCCTATATTCTTTACAAGAGTCGATAATCATTATATTATCCTTTCTTTACTTTAACCACATCTCCGCCTTTAATCATTTTAGTTCCTGTTCCAATACTTGTACCAGTAGGAATATTAGATACAGGAATATCAATTATTTCACCAGTAGGAGAAATAGTTGCATGAAGTATATCGTTTGGATTAACCCCGTAAATAGAAACAATATTATCAGTCTTACCAAGTTTAATAATATTACTTCCAGCTTTTCCACGACCCTTCTGGACACAATCTGGAATAACTTTATTGATATAGCCATTTTTAGTTACAATGACAATATCTTTAAATGCCTTAGATATTACAGACATTCCTTCAACTTTTGTTGTTTTAGAAGACATTGAAATACAGCCTCTAGAATTTCTTTTAAGAATAGGAATATCATTAATATCAATTCTTAAGGCTTTCTTACTTCCATATACAACAATTTCAGCATTGTTATTGAATAAAAGAATATCAATAACTTTATCATCTCCATCAAGTTTACAATATACAAGACCACTTGTTGAAATGCTGAGAAAATCAGTTGTTGTCATTCTCTTAATGAAACCATCTTTTGTCAATGTTACAATATATCCTTTGCTATACATTTCCATCATAGGCTCATAGATAACAGACGTAATTTTAGAGTTGATATATTTATTAATAAGACGAATATCAATACCATTAGAGTTTTTATCTGCAAATGGAATCTTACTAATAGGAATATTATAAACCTTACCAAATTCATCAAATAGAAGAATACTCTTACTATTATCTCCAGACAATACAAATTTAACTGTATCATTTTTAGGCTTTGTAATATTATCATCAACACCAATTTTCTTAATGAAGTTATTTTCTGTAATAATGATTTTAAATTCACCAGAAGCAACCCCATTAATTTCAGATTCAGGAATCAATCTACATTTTCTAGGTTCTCCGAATTTTGCTTTAATATTCATAAGCTCATCAATAATGACTTGCTCAATAGCACCATCTGTAAGAACAATGTTACTATATTCATTAACACGTTGTGTAAGAATAGCTTGTTCTTGTTTAAAACTATTGAAATATCCTTTTGATAATTTCTTAAGTTCACAGTTAATAAAGAACTTTGCTTGAATATCTGTGATTTTACATTTCTTGATTAATTTCTCAATCAATTCTGTATCATCAGTTGATTTATTGCTTTTGATTATTTCGATAATATCATCAGAAATACCTTTTTCAAACGCCATAATATACATATTTATAGTATGAAGACGTGTCATTGTATTCTGAAGTTTATGCTCATATAATCTAAGCTTTGTTAATTTTCTAAAGTCAATCCATGCCTGTAAATATCCTCTATAAGATAATCTTTTAGTAGGATTTTCTTTATCATTAATATCAAGAACTTTTAAATTTACTCTAGCTGTTTGAAGCATATTTGTATTTTTATATATCTCATTCTTGATATAATTTGGATCAGTACCAGGTTTAAGAACAATAACATATCTCATTTCATTTTCTTTAGACTGTTCTTCCATATCCAATATACCGATAATCTTGTTTGTTTTAATCATATCTTCAAGTTTGCCAATAATTGATTCAAGAAAAGTAAGATTAGGACAAGATTTAATAACAAGTGTCATAAGACCTTTGTATCTTTTTTCTGGACCATTATAAGGTTGAGCTTCAATAACACCTCTAACTTTATAATTTCCAAATCCTTTTGCATTTATTTCAGCCCAGTTTGTATCTACGATTTCACATTCTTGACAATGGTCTGGAATAAGAACAAATTTAGCATTAGGATTTTTAATCAATGCAATAGTTACATCAATAACTTCATTGATATTGTGACTAGGTACATCTACCTTATCACCTACCGAAATACCTGTACAACCATTGATTAACAAAAGAGGAACTTTACTAGGTAAAAAGCTTGGTTCTTTTCTTGAGTTATCATAATTTGGTTCCCAGTCTACTATTTCTTTAGAAGTTGAAAGTTCATCTACAATACATTCTTTAGTAAAATCACTTAATTTCACTTCTGTATAACGTGCTGCTGCTGGTACGTTTTGAAACGTATTACCAAAGTTACCTTGACCAGTAAACAATGGTACTTTAGTTTGAAACCAGTTAGTTAAAGTATAAAGAGCACCTTGAATACTGGAATCACCATGAGGATGATAATGACCCATTGTACTTCCTATAATATTAGCTGACTTCTTATTTTCTACAGCATTTGTAACAAACTTTGCTGTATAAATAATTCTCCTCTGGACAGGCTTTAACCCATCACGAAATTCTGGAACAGTTCTATGTCTTTCTACATAGAGTGCATATTCCTTATAATCTTTTACATACTGATTGTATGCTTCTACCTGAACAATTTTTTCAGACATTTTGGAATACCTCCATTTATAAATTATTTTATTAAGCTGTTCATATAAACGTACTTAATAATCATTATTATAATATATAAGCTATTCAAAATTTTCTCTCTACGAGAATTAACCCGTAGAGAGATATCACATAAAACAAAATGAAAGGATTGTTAAAATCAAAAAATTATTCTGTAACTTCAGCCTTTGGATAATCTTCTGTATCCTCTTCTAAAATTACATCAACAGCAACACATTCATCTTCACCTGCTGCTTCATACATAGCCTTTTCAATATCTTCATATTCGTTATGGATAGATTCACCCTTAACAATACAGAAGCTATTTACATATGTAATTTCACCAGAATCATAATCCTTCTTGCAACGAATACTCATTACGTGTTCGCCTTCAATGAACTTATTTGCAAGATTTTCCTGAACGGATACAGTGAATGTGTTATCATTATTAAACTTAGTGATAACACCGAATACAGCAGTACCCTTTAACTGAGGGTTACCAAAAAGTTCAGACTTCGACATATATACAGGTACAGCTACCTTATCGAAAGAGATAGAACAAAGAAGATTGTAAAGAGAATCAAGATTAGATCTGTAAAAGTTGGAATCAGCAATTGCCACATTGACCTTCTTAAATCTAGGTTTTGTGAATTTCTGGTTTGTGTTACCTTCTCTTTTTGTGTTTCTGTTTTTAAAATTAGCCATTATTATTTAACTCCTTTTGGATAAAATTTTATTTAGATTTAGCGTTCTAAATCTTTATACATTAGTTACTTATATTGTAAAAAACAACGGGTTGTGAATCAACCCGTTGCCATTTATATACAGTTAATCTTTGAGTAAAAGATCTTTATTAGAATTGATATATCTCATTTCTTCAAGTTCTTTCTCAATAGATTGTACTGTATATTGAACAAGTGTTCTGTCTCCATCTGGTCTTAGTGTAGAAATACCTAACATTTTAGGTTCCATTTCACCAAGTCCTTTAAATCTTGAGATCTTTGGTGGCTTAAACCCTTCAAATGCTCTCATGACTTCATATAATGAAACTACTTTATCATTCATTATAAATTCATTAACAGAACCATCGACATACTTTATAATATTCTCACATTCCTTATAAAGCATACCATTAACAAATACTTTGTGATATTTCTCATTTGCTACACCAGTAATAACTAAAGTATCTCCATTCTTTTCAAATGATAAGAATCTATACTTTTTAAGCAATGCTGATTTGAATTTATTAACTGGAAGTTTTCTATTTACCAAGATATCTTCAAGTAAATAAGGATCAATAGCATGATTAGCAGAAACTTTTTCTAATTCAGAAATATAATCAGAATTATTATATAATAATCTAGTTACTTCAGAAGTTTTAAGTGTATCTCCTTTTATTGATTTGATAACACAAGCTTTACTAAATTCTTTCTGAATATATTTTACAAAGTCAAGTTTAGTACCAAAATACATATATCCTCCCTTAATTGGAATTGCATATAAAGGAGGTAATGCAGCAAATAATCTTCCTGCTTCTACAAAAGGAGCACAATATAACATAAAGAATCTTAACCAAAGAGTTCTAATATGTGCACCGTCAGGATCTGCATCTGCCATGATTATAACACGATCAACTTTACATTTAGTAAGATTGAAGTTTTTACCATATCCAGCATCCATAATATGAAGAACACCAGATAATTCTTCATTCTTTAATGCTTCAGCTCTTGGTTTTTCAAATACATTTGGAATTTTACCTTTTGATGGTAAAATACCTTGATGGGCATGATCTCTTACGTTTCTGGCTGAGCCGAACGCAGAATCACCCTCAACTATAATGAGTTCGATTCCATGTCTACTATTTGGCTTCAAATACTTTGCTGGAAGCCCAGATAGTGGCGATGCTTCAAACATCGAAGACAGTTTAACTTTGTCTTTATCTTGTTTATTTCTCATTTCAATTACTTCTTTAAAATATTTACATAATTTTTGAAGTTCAGATGAATGAGATTTAGACCATTCAGTTAAACCAGCAATTATAGTCTGAGATACAAAAGGCTTCATATCATCATTATCAAGAAGTTCTTTTGCTTGTCCATTATATAATGCATTAAGATGGAATGTACTGATAGCAAGTTTTAAACCTTGTCTAATATCATTAACAGTACAAGTTAGTTTTGATTTGGATTTAGAATTTGCAAGATAAATCTTATTCATATAATCTCTGAAATATCTTGTAATTCCATCTAAAGCACCCATTACATGAGTACCGCCATCAGTCGGACAAGTATTATTTAATGATACAATCTCTTCATCTCCTCCAGTATCATAGGTAAATGCTACTTCCATCTTACGAGTACCATCATCGTTTGTAATAACAATAGGTTCAATAAATGGAGACTGTGTCATATTAATAAGATGAGTAATAATTCCATCTCTATTTTCAATAGATTCTATATGTTGTTTACCAGTCTTATCAATACCAGTAAATTCAACATGAGTTCCAATAGGTGTTGATGGAACTATCAAAGCAATAAGGTCATAAATATCTTTCCATGTCGCTGTAACTTGTCCAATCACAGTTTCATTAGGAATAAATGAAATAACAGTACCTTGTTTATCTTCACAAGGAATATCTACTTCACCTTTCTTCCAAAGATGTCCTTCAATAAATTCAGCATGTTTTGCTTTTCCTAACACATAACTATCTACAGTAAATTTACTAGATAAAGCATTAGTTGTAGAACCACCACAACCATTTTTACCTGCTGAATATTTATATGGTTCTTTTACATAGTTTGATGAAGTATGACTTGTTCCAAAGATGATACCAATCTTACCATGTGGAATACCACGACCATTATCACTTACAATAACTTGATGAGTTCTTTCATCATATGTCAGAAATATATTAGGGTTAAAAGCATTTCCTTTTAAAATTTCATCAACTGAGTTTTGAAAGATTTCACGTACCATTGTAATGAACGCTGCATTTTCTTTAACTTTACCGATGAATACATCTGGAGTCTGCCTTACTTGTTCTACAAAATCTGATATTTGTTTAATTTCTGAACTATAATTTTTTACTCTATCTTCTAATGAAGTATTTGATTTCTTCATTATTTTATACCTCCTCATCAAAAAAGAGACATATTTTGAATGCCTCTTTTTATTGAATTTGTGTACACTCCATCATAAAGACGGAGTGTACACGAAATTCATTTTGTTGTTATACGATTTATTCTGTTAGATTTTAACAGTTGTTGTTGTACCAGTACCTGTTCCCATAGATGGATTTGCTGTTCCACTAGGAGTTACTGGTGGCATTGGAATGCTATTCAAATTTGGAGTATTTGTATTCTGTGTAGGCATCTGCTGAGGCTGACCACCTACTACGAATGCATTATTACCCATCATTGTTCCACCTGTTGGCATAGGTGTTCCCATACTATTGTTATTCATTCCATTGCTTACAGCATTAACCATTTGCTGCTGAGCTGCCTGAGCACCCATTGCAGCTGCCTGCTGAAGCATCTGCTGCATCATAGCAGGATTATTCATATTATTCTGCTGCTGCATATTCACACCCTGGAAATTAAGATTACCCATAGTTGAACCATCAGCAACAAAGTAATTTGGAACAGCTCCAATAGCTCCATTGAACATTGGCTGACCACCCCAGCTTCCCTGATAGCCTTGAGCTGTCATCATCTGAGACATCTGATTAATCAATGTCTGATAATTCTTCTTACCGTTTTCATAAGCAACAGGAAGAAGCTTTAAGATTACACCAAAAGCGGTAAAGAGTTCTTTAAGCACTTCTGGATTATCTGTGCTGTCTGTAATCTTTGCTGTATAAACAAAGTTCTTTAATCCCTGAAGATATTCTTCAAGAACTTCTTTTGGTTGCATAACAATGTTAAATTCTTCATTGATATACTTAACTCTTACACGTTCTGTAGAAGGGTCTACAATTTCAACTGCAAGCTGAGTTCCCTCTCTGAAATCCCAACCTGCAATTGCAGAATCCATATCAGTAAAGTTAAAATTATTTGCTTTCTGCTGTTTGATAAGATTCAATTCTTCTGGTGTAGAAGATGTCGTCTTTGCTGGTGCGACATTGTTGAAGTTTAATCCATTATTCTGATTAAAGCCTCCCATTACTGGCATTCCTGCCATACCTCCAAACATGTTATTGTTGTTAGGCATTGTTGTTGCAGCATTCTGCTGCTGAAAAAGATTGTTGAACATAAATTGTTCCTCCTTAAAAGTATTTATTGATAGAATGATTTCTCATTCTATTCGCTATAATGATATATAACCATTTACTTTTTTGTTATTGTTCTTGTAAATGATTATAAAAACTTGGTTGCGTCCTTATCAACAATTTCATCATCAGGACACATACCACGTTTTTCTGTTGTAGGTGAAGGCTCACCCATAAAATATGTTCTTTCATCAAATATATCAGTCATATCTTTAAAGTATCTCTTTCTTGTTTCTTCATTAGTAAGTCCCTTAGAAACTTTATCTTTGAAGAAATTATCTAGACATAATCTATCTGTAGGAACTGACATAAATGTGATAGATTCATAATCCATTACTAAAATATTCATAGGATATACTCTAGAATCTAGTGTATTCACAGGTGTTGTATTTGACCTTACAATATACACTACTTCATTAGCATCATCCCATATAAAACAGCATTCTGCTTCGGAAAATTTATAATTCGTAGTTGGACCCATAATACTTATAGGTAAAGCAACGCCACGTTCTTTACCAGGAAGATTATGAAGTTCTTTACGAAGTTTAATAACAGTTTCTTTTGTCATAAAAGTCAACCTCCTTAAATTAATGATTTATAAAAAAGTTGAGATTTTTATAATTATATAAATCTGCTATTCGGATTACCCCATCTATTATTAGACTTGAACACCAATCTACAAAGATTATCCATATAAGTATAATCTGTAAGATTAGAATTAATAAAGCCTGTCAAGAGACTATATGCACGATAATAATATGCATAAGTTTCATCGATGAAATGAATTGCAGGCATATTATTAATTTCAGCCTGAATCTTTTCAATTTCTGTTTGACGATACTCTTCAGCAATAGACATTACTGAATTGAGTCTGATTTGTTTCCATTGTTGAACGATTTCATATAATGGAAGAATGTTTGTAATCTTGTTTCCATAATAGTTATATAATGCTGTTACAATCGTGTAGGAACACAGATCTCTGAAATCAGCATTTGTATTAACATTGGTTTCCCCGATATTGCCAAAGTATAAATCTTTAACAACCCTTTCAATATCTCTATTGAGATTGTCTGGATGAATTCTTGAAGTCCAGTCAGGACCTAATGTCTGACGTTGAGTAGACATCCAGCTTTTTCTTTCCTTGAATTGATTATTATTAGCCATTTTTATTATCCTCCTTTAATAAAGTTCCGCAATAATTACCGTTTCCAGTAGTCATTACAGAAGATTTTACTTCTTGTTCATCATAAAACCCTCTGAGATATTCATTAAGAATATTTTCATCAATTGCTTCATCTCGATAACAATTGTTACAAAGTTTAATGAAACGATAAAGTGATACAGCACCAGCCGCATCTACTCCTTCGACCATAACCATAGAATTTCTAATATCTACGGCATTCTGAGCATCTTCATCAAGATACTCTTTGATTTTTTCAAAGACTCTGTGTCTGCCTTTGATAATGATAGCTTCACCATCAATCTCCATTTCATTGTCTGCCATCTGACTGTGGAGTACAATCAGATATGATTTGAAAATAACACAATACTGTTTCTCTTCAGGTGACTTTGCACTTGACGGGATTACTCCAGTCTCGTTAATCTTTTTAATTTCTTCCTCTGTGACATGTCCATTAAGTTCTGTGAAAAGACTTCCCATAACTTTAGACCTCCTAAAATAAAATTTTATCATGACTATATTTCTATAATCATGATAATAATATATACTTAATCATATATTTACCAATAACGTTTAGGTCTTTTCTTTACATAGATACAATGTTGTTTGAATCTTGTAATACCAACGTAATGCAAATTACGATTAATATTTTTATTTAGATATTCTTCAAAGTACATACCGTTATTAAATTCAGAACCTTGACTCATATGAGTAGTTATAGCATATCCAAATTCAAATTTATTTCCTTTTGAAAACTTGGTCTCTAATAAAGCATCTCTTGCTTTTTTATCAGATATCATATACCTAAAATCTACATCAATATCTTTAAAATAAGAGTTTATAATGTCTGGTTTGAAAGACATTTTAAATGTAGAATCTTCTCTATTAAATGAATCTGGTCCTATCATTGTTATACAGTTTCCAATAAGTCCATTTGTAAGATTAATTCCACCAGCTTCAATTTGCCAATTATTTTTCCTACATACAAGTCTTTCTCCCATATTTGGAGTTGGATTTTGAAATCCAAACATATCATGTCTTACATGATTATTTATATTATCTCTTGTTGCATTTTTACCACAAATGATAACATCTGACGAAGCAATCATATTATCTGTAACTTCGTCTTCGTATATAACAGTAACATTCTTAAATCTACCATGAGGTATTTGAATGCCATTGATAAGCATCTGTGAAAATTTAACTATTGTATTATCACTTGCCTGTCTCATAATTTCTGTTAATTTATGAATTCTACTTGGATCTGTTAAATATCCAGCTTTTCCTATAACAGGTGGTAATTGGTCAATATCACCAGCGGCAATTACAGGGATATTCATGCTATCGATAATTTTTCTCATTTCTAATGGAACCATACCTGCTTCATCTACTATAATTAAATCAATTCCAGGTAATGAAGTTTTAGGTACAAATTTCATTCTAAATTTTTGTTTATTGAAAACTGGATCTAAAATAGGCTCACCTTTATCATTTATCAATGGAACTTCAATATAGTCATATAACCAAGAAAAAATAGTACGGGCAGAAAGCATTCCTTTTGTTCGCATATTGATAGTAGCAGAACCAGTATATGCCATAGGTGCAATTCTGTCACTATCAATTTTTAATGCTCTTACTATTTTATCAATTAAAAAAGATTTACCAGACCCAGGAGGTCCAGAAATCTCAAAAGTTTGTTCAGTACCGTGACGCCACCAATTGATGGCGTCATTAAATACTCTTTGTTGTGATAAATTAAGTTCTATCATTTTTTCTTCTTAGCCTCTTCTCTTTCTTTCTGCTGTAATAATCTATCCAGATTAATCTGGTTATCAATATTACTAAACAGATTATAATCACAGAATCCATTCTCCATAATATATATCAGATTAATCCAACACATAGATTCATTTGTGAATGGTTGAGAATTGAAGTCACCTTTATTTGTTCTACAAGTTGCATATAATACATTTGGATTATTCAAGTATTTAGAAATAAAGAATGACGTAATTCTAAATGACTCATCTTCCATCTGTCTAATAATAGCATATCTATTAAATAAATAATAGGAAATTTTTCTATTTGTGAAAGGATCATAATTAATAGAATATCTATCATTACCATCACTTTCAATTTTTGGATAACATATTGATTTTCCATCAATATGAACTGGCATACCATTTTCAACGAATATACCATTGTTTACATTAATTTCGAGCATACAAATGAGCTCATATTCAATTTCACTCATTTTGTCCTTAATACTGTTGACATCAAATCCAATATTCATAATTAGATTCTCCTTTATAAGAAATTATATTGAGATTTTATCTATCTCAACACTTTTATAATATATAAACTGAAGGAGGTTTATTTCATGAAAAGCTATTCTGACTATAATTATATTCATGAAGCCATACTTTATGAGACAGTAGATAAATATGAAGAACAAGGTAAAAAACACCCTTTTTATATCAAAGCTTTAGTACCTTTAGAATCAGAGGCAGGTCAGACTATAAACGTAGATAAATCTAATATTTATAATAGAGATCTAAATTGGTTATCTACTTATACTATGACAAGTGAAATAACAATAGACTTATATTTACCTAAATATCTTATGATGGATTATCCAGCCAAATACATACCAAAAGGAACTAAATTCTTAGTAGCATTTGTAGGTGGAAATCTTAATAACTGTCAAATTATTGGGAGGTGTTATGAATGAGTACAAGAACTAATACTACGTTTACATTAGACCAATTTGCTGATAGCAAATCTTCTAATGATATTTCATATTATAGTATGAGTCTTCTCGAAAAAGACCCAAAAACTAATATTGAATATGACGTGTTTAATGTTGTTTCTGATTATATGAACGAACTTAAAGCAATGGCAAAGACAGTTAAATTATCTGATGACGAATATTATACATATAGATTTAAACCGAAACTATTGGCAAAGTATTTATATGGTAATACAGAATTATACTTTATCATCTTATGGTTAAATGATATGTGGTCAGTTAAAGATTTCAATCTTAAAGAAATAAAGTTAATTAAAAATACAGAACTCGCAGAAGCCTTGAGTAAGATTAATTCTTCAGAAAAATCTTTTATCAAAGCTTACAACGAATCTGCACTTGCAAGTTATTAAGCATTGATTTTTGCAAGATACTTAAGATATGCATCTCTATCAATTTCTGGTACTCTTACAAAAAGTCCATTTGAAGAACAATCTTCTTCCTGAACATAAGTTTTTGTAGGTTCAACAAATTGATCTGTATCTGGAATTTCTCCATTCTTCATCATCATAAAATGAGAATAAAGCATTGAGAAATCTCCACAACCAAATGCATCTGGTTCTCCAGGTTTTCTTCCGTATTTGATATTATAATCATGTGCTAGTCTCTCCTCTTTACTACCACTAGGATCATAAATTCTAGTATATTCATCTGAATATCTAGAAATACCATTTAATGAATTTATCTTTGTACTCATAATATTACCCATACCCTTTCCAATTGATATTCTCATACGTTCTTCTGGAGAACATGCATTAAGATTTCTTGTATTATTGATTAATTTTTCATTGGTTCGCCAATAAACATCATAAATAGGTTTAGTTCCATCTGCATTTAATACAACGGGGTTCTGCACTTGCGGAGCCTCGTTATTTTCGAGAATTGTAGGCTTACGATTATCATTATTCGGAATCTCTACATTTTCGTCAATTTCACATTCAACATTCTTACAACTAAGATCTAGTAAAAATAATGGTTCTTTTGATCCTACATCACATGTTAAATTGATACTATCAATATTATCATAAGGATGATAAATACCATAGCAATAATTTAACGGTTTTGTATATGGTTCAAATCTATGCTTTACAAGTTTAATTGAAAGATACTTTTCACCAATTCTACTAATTGAAGAAGGGGCTATAATAAATGCACCATCCAAATTATTTAAGATAAGCATAGATTCACCAAGATTACTTCTATCCATACAAGAAAGAAGATTGAGAGAGCCCTTATCTCTAGCTTCATCAACTTTTTTGTTTGCTTCTCTGTTTAACTGACCAGCAGTGATAATAGGAATATCCATATCAGATGCAATAGTTTTCATTTCATTGATTACAGAACCTAATCTTAATCTTTCTTCTGATGCAGTAAATCTATCAATAGATCTGATTACATTTATATAGTCTACGATAAAACAGATAACTTCATAATTACTTTCAGCTAAAGTATCTGATAAATCATATAAATAACTAGTATCAATAGAATTACTTGGTTCGTATTTAATAATAAGATCAATTGGGTTAGAATCATTAATTACTAACCCATTATTTCTCATCATTTCGATTCCTTCATCTACTCCGACTTCACTCATTCTATGACCAGTTGTCATAGAAAAAAGTCTTGTAAATGTTTCTCTCTTTGTATTTTCGAGAGTTAAATATACAACAGCTGGTTGCTTAGTAGGATCTTTTGTTTTGAATTTTCTATTAAATAATTTCATCTGCAATGCTAGATTTAAAAGAGTTAATGATTTACCTTCACCTTGTAAACCAAAGAATCCATAAACTCTTCCATTTTCAAATCCACCACCAAGAAGATAATTCATACCGACCATACCCGTAGATAATTTACTAGATGCATTAGTTACATACGAGTATGTATCTCTTGCATAATCTTCAAAAATTCCTTTTCTTAAACTAACAAATTCTTGTTCAGAATTATCTACTTTGTTATTTCTTATATGATTAGAACAATCTGCAATATAATCTTTCCACATTGTAACAATATTAGACTTTTCATATGCAGAAGCATTATCAAATGCTTTACTAATATCAGCAAATTTGTGAATATAACAGGAAAAGGTAGCAGTATCCAATAAATTGGATACCATATTATTTACATATTCAACATCTTTATTTGACATTTCTTGAATATTGATATTATAATTTCCAGCATGAATTGTATCTTTAGATACAATATAATCCCATACTTCTTTTGAATCAGTCAAACCAAATTTAATTCTAGCATCAAGACCAAATCGAATAAAATCAATTCGTTCAATATCAGAATCACTTTTATAATCATTTAAGTTTATAATATCAAATAATTCTTTGATAACTTTATAACCTTTCATTTTGATATTTCTATTGCTAGAAACTATATAAGAACAGATCAAATCAAGAATAACATAACTTAACTTCTGTGAAATTTCTCTAACTGCCGATGAGGATTTTGATTTAATTTTTGCTTTTTCATATTTAGGTGCAATTCTTACTGCCATATCTATAACCTCCAAATTTTAAATTTCTATATTACATGATTGTTTAGTGCATGGTAGATTAATAATAATTTTAATCATCAGCTAGCCCAATACGTTAATTAACAAAAAATAAAGGGACGAAATAATCGTCCCTCTCTCTATTTCTGTTTAAAATTTATAAAGTTAATTTAAATGATGAAAATTTTTGTAGTCTTCGTATCTCTTTTTCAACATAGAATTATATGTTTCACTTTTAGTTTTAACCATAACATCATTAGCGTCTAAATCGACTAAACAATATGCTGGAATATATCCATTTACAGATAATACGATGGTCCAAAGAAATGTTTTCTCTACATTATTACTAAATATAAAGAATATCGGAATATCTTCCATGTTCTCACTATTTACAAAATCTTCAATACTTTTAATACTTCCTGATATATCATCTTCATCCCAATCAAAAACAACTATACATTTATCGACGATACCCTTACAAGCTTGATATATATCTCCACGAATTATAGCAAGTTCATTAATAAACTTTTCATCATTTTTAGTAATATCGATAATTTCAAAATCGATATATTTATATTCTTTCTCAAATTCTTCGTCTGTTGGATTGATAAAATATCTAACAATTCCATCAATTTTTGTTTCTTTAATTACATTTTTCATAATTGTACTCCTTGAATAGGACGAGTTCTTTATAACAGATTTCTGTATCCTATCATATATATATTATATATAATAATATTTTATATTGCTTCAGTTAATATTTTAATTAATTCATCTGTGGTTATATATTCACTTCCCTTATTCTGATTAATATACATAGCTAGTTTTTCATATTCATTTATATTAGGATCTAATAAATAATCATATTGAGCAAATTGTACATTATTTTTTTGATTATCTTTAATTGTTTGAATGAATCCAGAATCCTGTACATCAATCGTTATATCAGATCTTGTACTAAAATATTGTTTTACTGCATCTGTAGAAGTTGTAGCATTTCCAAAACGAACCTTTAAGAAATCTATACCATTCATTTTTAATTCTTTGATATGATTTATAATAAGTTTTGGATCTAAGTTAACCATTTCATCTAAACAAATCGTATCATATCTAAAAGATGTAACTGGTTGGAATTCTACAGAATAATTATGAGATGATTTATCATATAAACAAACAAGAAATCCTTTTTCTTGTTCTTCACCAAATCTCCATCTTAAAGGACTACCAGAATAATAAATATGATTTTGATAACATCCTTGAACATGAACATGCCCACATAAAATAGGACCATTACATCTAGCAAAACTATCAATATCAAATACTGGACTTTTAGCAGTATCTAAGTTTGCTTCATTTAATCCATAAATAGCTCCTTTAATATTACCATGCATAGCTGCCATATCATATTCTTGAGTAAAATAAAGAAGCTGTTCATAATACTCTCTACCTTTACCATATTCTTCTGGAATACATAAAACAGTAGTTCCTTTAATATTTTGAAATTGCATATTTTCTATTATCCTGATATCGACTCCAGAATTAATATAACGATAAAATAATTTCAATTGATCTGCGTCGTGTGAGAATGTTCCATGAAGCAATACTAAAGTGGCATTATTTTTGATACATAATTTTACAATTTCATCTACAAATAATAATGCATACATAATTACATCTGAGTTAGACATAAACTTATGGTGAAATAAATCACCATTAATAAAGAAAGCATCGAAATGAATCGTTGCTACTTTTTGAACCATTTCTTTCATTAAAATATCATACTGTGTTTTTGGATCCATAGCTCCGAAATGAATATCTGCTGTATGAATCTCTACAAGAATTCTGTCATTAGAATACATAATTGCACCATCTTTCATAAGAATATTATAAGTAAGTTTATGACCTTATTAATTGTAAAATTCTTTTTAATGGTTTGAATAACCATTATATAAAGGAGGTGTAATAAATATGGATACATCATATCTTTCTTTTGATACAGGAATAGATAATGATAGAATATACGCTCATAGAGGTGATATATTTATTTGTGAAGATCTATTTAAGAATATTGAGGAAATTGATAAAGACGACCATATTTTAGGAAAACCAACAAGACCAGTATTAATTATTTCAAACGACAATTATAACAGCAATATAGTAAAAGTATTGCCATTCTCTACAAAGCAAGGTTCAGATGACCAGAATGCTATTTCTTCTGGTAGAGTTATTAGGGTCCCTGGAGTTAATAAAAATCCAAACCATAGTTATATTGATGTGTCACAAGTATTTACAATCAATACATATCAATTAAAAATTAAACTTGGACATGCATCTCAAGAAATTGTAGATGCTGCTGTTGCTATGCATACTTTACAGAATATTGCAGATTCTACGTCAATTAATACTTTGGTTAAAGTCTTTAAAGACCGATTTCCTAATGCACAAGCATTTAATCAACCAGTAGTATATCAAAAGAATACAAATATTAATAATCAATCTAGTGTTGTAAATAATATGTATAATCCTTTTGAAGAATTATATTCTACTGTTAAACAAGTACCTTATGAAGAACTTATAACTGAAATTAAGCAGACTCTTAAATATCCAGAAACAAAAGAAGATGCTTATAAATTATATCAGGAGTGGTTATCTTTAGGTACAGACTTATTTAGAAACAAATACGGTATTACTAAACAACAATATATTACATTACGAGATAAATGTGTTATAAAGATGCTTGGAAAAGTTTCTAATTTTAAAAAACATGATTGGAGTACTTGATTAAATACAGACTAGAGAAATCTAGTCTGTGTATTTTTGTCATTTTAAATATTATTACATATATATTATATTAGTGAATAGTAGTTGCGGAATGCTATTCTGTACTGTACGAGGATTACAGAATATTTTTATAGGAGGCTCTTTTATGAATATTGAAAAGAGTACTGTTATCTTAATTGATAACGTAGACACAGCAAATGGCCAGGTAAAAATGTCTAGAATTCGTTTTGACAAAATGTTTGGAACAAAGGAATTTCAGTCAGACAGGTATTATTTCGAGATATGGAACGAAAATTTCTGTCCGATTGGAGAATACCCAAAACACTATAAAATCAGAGCAGGATTTTCCAATGATTTTAAACATGCTGTTATGGGTATCATTGGTACAACTGTTATCGGTGAAATGATCATCGGAGGCGTAGAAGTTTATGCTGTTCTTAATGCTAACGGTAACTACACAGAAGATGAATTGATGACTTTTGAAGATGCTGTGAGAGCTTGTATCGAAGACTAAATTAATAAAGGAAACGTGTTATTGCCAAGCACGTTTCTTTTTTGTCTTATAGGTGGAACTTTAATATAAATGACTAGTGAAGGAGGATTTAATATGTCAAAAACATATAACAATACTTTTATTTATACCAAATTTCCTTATGAAGAACATATCTTCAGATTCCTAATCAATGCAAATCGTATTGATAAAGAATCTCCAAAATTTGAAGATATCAAATATGAATTCAAGAAAAGACAAATAGATAGCTGTCTTTTAAAAGTACTTGTATCTAAGAATGTTATTCTTTGTACATCTGAAACTTTACCATTAAATACTCAATTTAGAGTAATATGTGCTCGTGACCCTAAATTCAAATCTAATACTGATTATAAAATCTTTATTGACTGTACTGGTCTTATTGTGTTAGATAAGGATGGTAATTATAAATGCCGTAGCATTGATATTTTAGTATCTCACATTGTAAATGCTATGGTAACTATGATTTATCATAAGGCAGAAAATCAGATTCTCTCAACTGGATTAATCTCAGATTCTATGGAATGCTTTGCTAATCTATTTACTCATGTAATTGATTATCTTGCAAAGATTTCTGTAATTCCATCTACAAAATCAAAATGTTTATTTTTATCTTGTATGTATTTTACAGAGAATATTATCCAGAAAGATTTTAATACAAATTATCAGCATATAGCTGGTAAAATTACAAATCTTTCTGAAAGAGAACAAGATATGATTATGACACAATGTGATGAATCTGATTTTACAGACATTAAATCTTTTGTTAGTAAACTTTCAGAACTTCTTAAAATTCCTAATCTTAAAATAGATAATGTTATTGATAAATGGATGTATTTATTTGGTTCAAATACTGTATTTGCACTTGAATATTATCCAGCATTATCTGCTATGTTAACAGATGCATATTGCGGTGCTTATATTAATAATCAAAAAACAATTGAAAAAGTTGTTGGTAATACACTTGTAAGTTATACTAAAAATGTTATTGCTAAAGGTGGGACGTTAGTATGAGTAAATACCTTGAAGATATACAAGGTAAAATTGTATCTAATCCTATTAATGAAACAAATACAAAATATCCACATATTGAAAAGACAAATGGAGTTTATCATGGTGATGATTATCATATTGATACTCAATATATGTATAATCATGATGAACCTGTAAGCGACTTTGATACAGCTTATTATGATAATTATAGAAACAAAGTAGAAGAACTAAGAAAAAGAACTGAGAGTACTTATGAAGCTCTTGAATCTTGCTTAGTTCCAGTTGAGATTCCAGGTATGTCATTTCAGCCATATGAATTTGTAAATACAGAAACTTCAGATGGTGAAGTAATACAAGAGAAAGTTAAATCATTCACTTATTTTTTCCAAGACCATTTATCTCCTATTGGTAAAAGTTCAAAAGAATATGTATTTAGAACTAATAAAGTTAAGTTTATCGATGATAGACATAGAAGATTAATATATGATAGAACAATTCATATTATTACTTTAAAAGAAGATGAAGATAGCAGGGTTCCATTTAAAGATGTTATTCTTCGTAACTTCTTTGAATATCGTAATAATAAGTATTATCCTTTAGTCAAGAATATTTATAGTTCTAATTATACATATGATGATATTGCAAATTTAATTATGAAATATCTAGATTCAACTGATGATACATATACTATAGTAGATGAAAATGGTAATGAAAAGAAATTAGAAAATTATAAAGAATTTGAAACTTATTCATTTAAAAGTGGTGTGGATATAGATACAAAGATACCTAGTACTTTATATAATTTATATAATATTGGTTGGACTAATGCGGCCATTGTATTTTTAAATGGACTTGTAATAGAATGGACAAAGATTACTTTATCTGTAGATAATATAGACACATTTATTATTGTATCGAATCTTAATACAACAATTACGAATAAGATTGATGATGATAAGGAAATATTTCTAGACTATATACATATTCCATTTAAAGTAGCATATTTATGTGGTAATGTAGAAAAAGATTCATTGGATGGTAAGTATATAAAGAGTGACGGAAATCTTACTAATCAAATAGTATTTGCTATTAATAAAACATATGCTACTGTAACTTTTACTGAAATACAATTACAATCTGTTAGTCAGAATCTTAAACAGGCAAATCTTGGAGTTACTGGAAATAGTTACGACAGAATTATTTGTTTAGATCCAAATATTAAATATGCTGAATTTGAATTAGGTAAAGGTGATAGTGAGGCTTTAAAAGATTCTGGAATCAATTATACAAAATCATTTAGAGAATTTTGTGATAATGATTATAGATGTAAATTAAAACAATTTAATTTTTTGGGTTTTGAATTAGATAGATATTCTAATCAAGACATGAATTATACAAGTCGTTGTACTTTTAAGAATGATGATTTTTCTATTACTTGGCATCCATTTAATATAATGGATATTAGATTTAAAAGATTATTTAATAGAAAAAGAGTATTTAAAGTATTTTACAATACAAAGGTTTTATATGATCAAGATAATATCTTAAGAATTAAAAATCATGATAGACTTGCAGATGAATATGAAGAATACAGAAAAGATGTAACTGCTAATATAGAAACATTCTTAAATGAAATATACATATTAGCAAAGAAAGATATTGGTACTTATCTTGCTACAAATGGTTTAATGTATAATTATAAATTTCACTATGTTACTCCATACGAGTGTTTCTTATTATATAATGCTATTAATATGTCTATGGATTCATCATATAAATATACTTCATTTGAAGATTTCAGAAAAATAAATGTAGCTGGAATTAAAGATGACAGCAGTGCTTATAAATCTGTAATTAATCCAAAACTAGTTGCAAATAGTAATGGCAAATGTGTATGGAGAATTTCTACTGGACATAACCAGTGCCCAGTAGTAAAAATAACAGAAGTTGGAACAAATGATATTGTCTTAGCAGATGTAGATTATTCTGATTCTAATGAAATTGTAATTGCTATGTATAAGAATGGTATGGATATTATAGAGGGAACTTATCAAGCTACATTATATTATGCAAGTTATATTGTAGGTAACCCTGATTTGAAAAGTTCAAATGGTAAATTCAGTTGGACAATTGAAAATATTGATGCTAATTCTACAGTTACTGCTGTGTATGAATCTGAAACAAATCAGATTGTATTACCAGATATTCAAGTATTAAATGATAATTCAATTAAAATTACTATTAGTACAAAAGAGGATAATATTAAAGCCGATACTTATAAAGCTGTAATATATTTAAAATCTACAGATAAACATAGTTATCTTAATTATTTAAATGGTGGATTTATAGCTGTTCCAAAAGATGAAGATAGTATGTTTGCTGAAAAGATAAAAGAAAAAGATATTCTGAATAAGAAATCTCCTACAGAAAAAATTAAGAAATATGTATCTGATATTATTAAAAATGCTCCTGGTGCTACAATTGCAGATATTCTTATTCCAATTGATAATGAGACTAGAGACGATTCTACATCTCCTAGTGATGCATTTTATATGTATGAAGGTGATACAAAAGGTAAGATGCTTCCATATTTACGTACTATGAATGAATTTGGATTAGTTCAAGAATATGATGACTTAAGTTATGATAATTTTAAAATAAGATTTGAATTGAGTTATCTTAATAATATGGAAGAAGGAGCTACACCAGTAGATGAGTTTATTTATTATTATGATAATTTGAATGTAATAAATATGAATACTTATCCAACTGTAGGGACATATAATATAGCTAATAGAAAAACAGCTATTATATTAGAAGCAATGGCTAATAATATATTTAAATCTGATCCACATCTTGTACTTGATTCTATTAAGAAACTTATTTGGTCAGCAGATTATCTTATTCCAGCTGAATTAACTGATAAAAAAGAAAATTATATAACTACATGCAAACAAGACTATTCTTCTACAGTTCCATCTCGTTCATATGATTTTAGAGCAGATCCAAAATGTTTTTATAATTACGGATATTATGATGATAATAATGTACCACATAAATTATTATCTGAATGGTGTTTAAGACGTAATTTACCTGAAATGTTTATTTATAAATTAGATGAAGACAAATATACTTTAGATAGTATGCATTTACTTGATGAAGTATTTGATTTCACATATAATCTTGATAAGTCATATGAAGAAAATTTAAAAGATGGATTGAATTATATTATTGGATATGATGCTGATAAATTAGAACAATCTATAAAACGTAGTATTGTATCAATAACAAAAACTGGTGAAGAACTTTTAAAACATATTGCTACAACTCATTATGAGAAAATTTGTACTTTAGATGATTATAAATTAATCACATTTATAAAGAATAAGAATCAGAAGATTGCATTTGACAATATAAAAATTATAGTAACTGTAAATGTTCTTGGTGATTCTGTAACTCCATTTTTAATTAAATATATCAATGAAGATGGAAAAGAAAGTGAATTTACTTATGCTGAGATGAAGCATAAGAGTCAAGAAAATAGTACTATAATTAAAACAGCATCTTCATTTAAAGATGTAGATAAGAATTTTGAACAGAAATTTACTAGTGTAAAATATAACAGAAAAACAGAATTACTAGAATATTATAATGGAGATGAATTAGTAATTACTCTACAAGTAGATAAAGTTATTGATTTAAATCGTGTTGTAATGTCTAGATGGAATATAGGTCAGCAAGATAATTATGTAATGATTTTCAAAAATAGAGAATTATATTCTGAATATCATACAATTGAATACACAGATTTAACATTCTCATTTGAATTTGATACAACTGCTATTGCTAAGACTGATAATTTTGAATTTGTATTTTTCTTAAATGCAAATAATAGAATAATGAAAAAAGTATGTGAATCTGATGAAGATCTTAAATTAAATATTCCTAGTGCTTATTATTCTAGATCTACAAATTCTATAAGAACTGATAAAAATGGCAATCCTATGGATAAAGGATTATATGAAAATATTACTAATACAACTACTTTAGATAAAGCTATAGCTTGTAATACAAGTTTAATAGATGCTGAGAATGTACAGTTATTAGTAAATGTAATGCCAAAAGATAAAGATGATAAATGGGACGTTAAGAAAACTGATAATACAGCTTATGAATTATCATATAAAATGAAATCTTACATGGCTACAACTGCGACAGATAATAGTAAACGATATATTCATTCATTATCTAATGATGAAAAAATTAATGGCCTTCATAGAGTAACAAAACAAGGCGGTGGAGAATACTTCCTTGAATTCGACGGTAAAGTCCCTTCAAATTCAGGAACAGGTAGTGGAGGAACTATTGTTAAACCTGGTACTGGTGGAGGAAGCTCTGGAATGAGTGGTATAGGACTTATGGCTCTAGCTACTAAGAATGTAGTTTCTATAGAATATACTGGAACTAAAGAAGAATGGAATAATATTTCTAAAACTTTACCATGGATTAGAGATGCTAATAATCTTAATAATAGCGGTGGAATTAAATGTTCTGATGGAAGCATTAAAGTTCCTTCAGATGAAACATTAGTAGGAAGGGGTGAATAATAATTATGCAAATGCTTTATTGTGGTATGACTGATTTTAGTAAAGTGGAAAGATTTGATACTGAAATAACTATATATGGCGATGCTAAAAATTCTACTGTTACACATGATTTTATACAAAAAATGGCTACATACCCTACATCTATATCATTAATTCAATTAAAGGATATAACTGTAATTGAAGATTATGCATTATCAAATTTACAAGTAAGTAGATTTACACTTATTCTCCCTGATACATTAACTTATATTGGTAAATATGCATTTCAAAATTGTACTGCTATGAACGATATTATAATTCCATCATCAGTAACTTATATTGGTGAAGGTGCATTTTATGGTTGTGCTTCGTTAGACCATATTTATTTTAAAGAAGATATAAAAATTGATTATATTCCAGAAAGATTCTGTTATGGTGGTGCTCTTAGAAGTGTTGGCATCATGTATAATGATGGTACTAAATCAGATGCAGATGTTACAGAATTTCCAAAGTCAATTACAAAAATAAATAATAATGCATTTTATGATTGTATGTCTATGGGACATAAACTTATTATAGGAGATAATATAACTTCTATTGGCGATTATGCATTTTATGAAACAGTAATATCTGATATAAAAATAGGCTCTGGTATTACATCTGGTGATAATAAAGATTCAGAAGATTATGAAGACGGTGATTATACTACAGATAGAGATATCACTTTACCATATACTTTATATTTATCTTCTAAGAGACAGTTTAGATATAAATATTTTGTAGCAGAAGAAGATATGCCTGCTGGAACAATATATATTATGAATAAAAAAGAATACGAAGAAGAAAATGTTGGTAAATCATATACTTATCGTTTGGATGATGATAATTTCAAATTCTGTTTACAAAACTCTCATTTACTAGTATTTAAAAATGGATTATTATTACCAAACACATATTATTATCTACATTCAATTATAAATAATCCTATAAGTGATGTAGGCGTAGTATTTAACGTTAATATTAAAAAGGGAGACAGAATTGATATTTTCTATGTTACTAACGACTTAAAACATATGGAAACAGAATATTATGATTTAGAAAATAAAGAAAGATATCTTAAAAATGGTGATATTAGAATTGCAAAAAATGGAGATACAGAATATCGTGTTATGGGAGATAAACTATATCCAAATAATACGAATAGAACAAATTATATTAAATTACGTTCTCCATTATATGCAATATCTAGTAAACATTCTGTATTTGTATTTTTAAATGGTAAAAAAGTTAGATTAAATGAACTTGAAGATATATCTGACACAATCATGAGTATCAATACAGATTACGCTAATATGGAAAATGCTAAAATGAATGCAATTAGATTGGAAGTAATGAATCATCTTGATACACAAGATATTATTGAACAATTATATATTAATGATGGATTAAATCATAATAGTAATCAATCTACTCAATTTATAAATACTGACAATCAAAATGTGTATAAATCTACAAAACTTATCAGTTCAATAGATTTAACAAAATTAGAAAATTATGCAGAACGTACTTTATTAGATAAAATATTAAATGACTTATCTGATAAGAATCTTAATAAATTATTTTATAATTATGATTCTGCAACTGGTCCTATGACTCCATATAGAGAAAATGAAATGAATGAACCAGACTTTATTAAGAAAGATGCTGTAATAAGTTCTATTATTGATAAATATTATGATGATGAAAGTAGAATTTCTAAAATATCTTCTGATACAACAGAAACTGAAAGTAATACAGAAGGAACATTATTTTATACAGATAAAGAAGAAATTCCTCATAGTTTTGATTCTAATGAAACGTAATATAATAGATAGAGAGTGTTTATTCACTCTCTATCTTATCTCTTGTTTGAACAATAATATAATAGAATATGAAGCATCATATTCAGAAAGGAGAATAACACAATGGATAACGTTGTTACAACTACTACAACTGTCGTAGATAACGCTCATCAATATGCTGACGATGTTAATCGATATTCTGAGCTTATCCATACTTATGGAGCATCTACAGTAATCATTGCTGTTTTTATAGTAATTTTATTGGCAATATTTGCATACCTTTTGAGAAATAATCAAAAGACAAATAATCAACTTATGAAACAGCAGCAAATGTTAATGGATTCTCTTATCACAACACAAGAAGAATCTGATAAAAAAGAGGATGAAGATATAAAACGTCCTACTATTGTAAAGGAACCTGATATAGTACAGGTGTTTCTAGATATTAACTCAAATATTAAAGAAATCTTAAAAGATATTTCTGATGATATTAATTCTAGTCGTACTGCTGTATATGTGTTTCATAATGGAGTTTATAGTTCACATGGACTTCCATTTTTTAAAACATCATGTATTTGTGAAGTAATTAAAAAGAATTGTGGTGTATCTAAGAGTATTGATTTACATAGTGGATTACCATTACAAATGTTTGACAATAATATTTCTTATGTTTATAAAAATGGTAAAATGACAATTCTAGATGTGAATAATGAAGAAGATGATCTAGTACATGATGCACCAGTATTAGTTGGTATGTTAAAGAATAATAATATCAAGTCTGCTACAGGAATTGCTGTATATGATCATGATAATAATATTCTTGGAATACTTCTTGTAGAATTTGTTGAATTACAAGATTCTGAATTTTTACATAAGGCTGAAGAGATGCTTATTGAAAAAGCATCCTCATTATCTCCTATTCTTGAATATTCAAGAATATATAATACAACTACTAAATAAGGTATACCTCCATGCTATATTGCAGATGAGGATATTTCCTCATCTGCATAAACTTTTTTGACTGTATACTATAGAAGTGTTATAGAGACACGCATGTATAATGCATATCCCCTAGGCAAATTCAAAAAGTAAAAAGAAGAAAAAGAAAGTAGAGGTTCTAAATTATGAATAAAAAAATGAATCACAAAAAATTAACTTTGATTATTTCAGTAATTGTTTCGATAATTATTGTTTTAGTCGCAATCTTTTATTTCCCAGACATTCAATCTGAGCACGCACAAGAATATGAATTATTTACCAAAATTGATAATAGTAGTATTGTTGAAGTAACTGCTCCTACAACAACAACTACATCAATTTCAACAGCAACTAGAAAAACTACAATGACAACAATTAGTAATACAGCAACTACTACCAGTAGTACAACTTCTTCTGTTACTACCACAGAAGAAATGACTACAACAACTATACCAAAAGAAAATACAATATCTTTAGAAACTACAATAGTTTCTACAACAGAGGAAGTTTATAATAAATATTACTTTTATAAAGAATCTATGAGAGTACATACACATGATTGTATATATACTGATCCATCTTGTATGGAAGCAATAGAAGGAAATTATATTGATGAGGCTAGACCTTGTTCAATTTGTAATCCTAATATAACTATTGGTACTTTGTATGAACCGCCTGTAAATACAAGTATTAATAATAACACCAGTTCTTCAAGTAGTAATCTTATAAGGAATTGGTCAGTAACAGAGATGACATATTATTCTGGTTCTTATGGATGCTATGGTGCATCTGGAAGAACATTAATAAATAATTATTCTGTAGCTTGCAATTCTATTCCATTAGGAACAACTGTATATATCAAATCGTCAGATGGTTCTATTGATGGATATTATAGGGTTGATGATACAGGCTCAATGGGTGGAAATGTAATAGATATTTTCTATTCTGACTACTCTAATACACCGAGTTCATTCAGAAATCTAGGAAGGGTTTCCTGTGAAGTCTGGATTGTAGGATAATTTCCAACTCGGTTCTCTATAACAAAAATAAATAAAGGTAAGAATTAACTTACCTTTATTTTTTAGTAATGAAAGTATACCAAAGCACCATACCTTAATTGGTATGGTGCTTAAATTAATTAACCTTGTTCTTTAGTATCTGTATCATCTTCTCCTGGAGGAGTACCAGGATTATCTGTTTCTTCTGGTGGTACATTAGTATCTACTTTAGTTGTTTTGCTAGCATCATATACAACGATAAGATGATTCATATCAACAATACAAGTAGAATCAATATCAATACCTTTAAGTTCTTCTAATTTAGAATCAACTTCCTTTTCCCATGTTTCTTTAAGTACTGGAGTAACAGGAAATTCAATAATCTTAACAGCAGGCTTTGTAATCTTAGATTCTTCACCTTCATAGAAAACCATAGCCATTGTATTCTGACCATTAAAAGTTGTCTTAATAGAAACAAAATTCTTAAGATCTTTAATCTGTTCATTAATAGTCTTTTCAACTTCAGTAATATCACCATGACCAATATTAATTAAAATACTTTTCATATTATATACCTCCTTATTCTTCAGAGAATAAAATAATTAAATTCTTTTCATCAATCATAAAACTATCATATGGTTGTAAACCCCAAGATTCATCTTCATCAAGTTTCTGTAACATTGTAGATATTCTACGAGAACCAATATATGGATCTGCAGGATTAGATATAATCTTTACTCTTGGATTCTTTCCAGCTTTACATTTATATAGAATGATATACATAAATTCAGAAGGATGAGAAATAGCAATAAATGTTTTATCCTTATCTTTATCCATTTCTAAGAGTATATCATTAATAATCTGTTCTGTCTTAGTAATATCTTGAGATCCACGAATAACTTTAACACCAATGTCAGGTGTCTCTGTTCCTGCTGTTTCTTCCACTTCTCCAACGAGCATATATTTAGAATCATCTAGTGGTTTGATAAGATCTGTTAACCAAGTAACATCACTGTCTTTACCAATTTTATAAATAGCTTCATTAATTTTATCTTCAGTTGTTTTTTCAATTGAAGACATAGGAATTAAAAATACTTGTTTCATTTAGGATTTACCTCCTTATAACAGCTTTTCAATATATTAAATCATCATCTTTTATTATAAAGTTTCATACTAAAATAAAAAAATAAAAGGACTCTCTTAAAGCTTTTACACTTTAGAGAATCCTTTTTGATTAGAAGATATCTGCTAATGCTTCTTCATTGGCAGATTTTATTATTTCTGTTTGCTGTTTGATTAATTCTAATATCAAATTAGTATCTCCTTTTTTCGATGCATCTTTGATTTTATTTGAAATTTCTTCAAGTTTAGCATTTACTTTTTCGTTCCTTTCATTTATTTTTTTCATCTTCTTTTCATGTTCTTCTTTCTGCTGCTGCATTTTAATCTGTGCAGCTTTTCTTATTTCTGCACATTTTCTGTTTCCAGCAGCTTCAATTTCTGCTGGTGTATTATTACCAGAAAATTCGTTTTCAGCTTTAATCATAAAATCATAACCAAACATAGTAACCTCCGATAGGACGTTGAATCTTTATAACTGTTTTACAGTATCCTATATATTCACAATAATAATATATAAATAAAATTACCGAGATGAACAATCCATCTCGGTAATATAGTAAATTATTCAGTTATAACATACCATTCTACTTTATTAGATGCAATTTGATTAGCATCTATTTTATAATCTTTTTCTATAACCATATGGTTATATTTAACATGTACAATATGATAACCAATATCATTGTCATAATCTAATTTAATATATTCATCACGATCAAATTTATTAATATTAGATATCTTTTGCCCTTTTTTCAAATATCTAATAGCATCTGCAAAATTTAAAAGAATAAGATGATCTTCATTAGTATTATTCATATATTCTATATCTTCTAGATTAATCATATGTCCCCATTTATCACATTCATACCAATCTTGTAAATATTTACAAAATAATATTTTATTTGGTTCCCAAATAACATAATTACCATCATCTAATTTAGCTCTAAAATAAGGAAATGATTTTGGAAGTTGTTCTTTATGAGTTATTAATTGTATACCTTTTTCTTGTTCTTTATTAGTAACAAGTTCTATATACATATATGGAGAATAACCATTTGAGCAATACTTTCCCTTTTTCATACATTCTATAGCTTCATAAAAGTTCATCATAAGTATCAAATCCTTCATTATCTTCTTTTGAAAATGCAATTGTCCAATCGTTTGCTAAAATATCTTGATCTGTCATAAGATAATCATCAGTAACATCATATCTACGGATAACTTCAAAAGTATTTTTACTTTTTATATACTTTAAAAACTTATCTTTATTCCAAGCTTTTCTAGTACAAATATATCCTTTCTTTAAAAGTCTTAATATAACATCAAATCCGACTCCCACAGGCTCATAATCTTTTATAATACAACGTTCTGTTGCTACAATAACTGGTAGAGAAGGAGAATCAGATTTACTATTTATATCCTTATGATTTTTTAATATCATATCAGCAAGTTCATCACTATAAGGCATATATTTAAAATTCATATTTAACACCTAACCCTTTCTTATAAAAGTCCTAGAGATTGTTTGAAAATTCTCTAGGACTTTTATTTATGTATGTTTATTTTAATTAATAATATAATTCTTTAATTACGTTTGCATCCTGATATACAAATAAAGGATTTTTAAACCAAAATCTCCATCCTCCACCTGTAGTTACTTGTTTTCCTAATAAACAATCTGAAATATGTTTAGGTTCTAATCCATGATTAGCTGCAAACATTGTTTGATTATTTGTAAGATATACAACTCCATTAGGATTCATAGCATAAAATTCTTTAATCATTCTTGAATTTCTTGTTTGTCTTGTTGGAGTAGTCCATCTAAGATTTCCTCTAACATATCCAAGATTGTTATTAATTCTATCTAAAGATACTCTTTCTCCAGCATAATGATTTTTAGCATATAAATATTTTCCATATTCATCATCATAGAAATCTACAAAAGCATCATAATCTGTAGTTAATCCTCTACCACCATAATTAACATAATACTCACTGTTAGCATTATATATACGATTTTTCATATGAGCCCATACATCATAAAATTTAGGATCTTGTTTTTTCAATCCAAATCCACAAGCAATAGCATGTGATGAGCAATTAGGTCTATCTCTAAGATTACCTTCATAAATATCTTTTTCTCTTCCACATTTGATACATCTACAAGTTAACATTCTTCTGTTATTAGCAGCATCTCTTTTTGATGCTATAACTTCCATATCATTAATAACATCTCCTGGTCTTATTTCTTCAAACTTTCTAGACATAATTAAGTCCACCTTTCATAAATAATAATAAATTTTATATAAATAGCTATTTATTTATATTTATGTTAGTATGTTTTTAAATAATTATGGAGAAGCTGTGATGAAATAACTTGTCGATATAAGTATTATTCTCCGAATGCTTCCATGGCGTCCATTTGTGTAAACTTCTCTGTACTGTCGTGAAATGCCTTCATCATAATGTTCTTTACAGCACTAGCTAATTGAGGTGTAGCAGTACCGATGTTGGGTGTGTCGAGTAGGTAATATAAGTCTCCAGCACATTTGTTACAGATACATTCGTTTTTACATAAGCTACTGAATCTTACCTTTACTGTTTTACCCTTGTATTTATCCATGTTTGTACTATCTAGTCGTACAAGTTTATTTCCTTCTACTATATATGAATACATTAAGAGCTTCATATAGTTCTTGTCTAATGTAACTGTTATAGTACGTTTGGTTCCACAATCACTGCCTTTTGGTCCTAGTTTAACATGCTGGAAAGCAAGTAAGAATTTCTTTTCTTCATAACCCCAGATAGCAGTTTTTCTTGCACGTGAGTATGGTCCTGCGGCAAGAGAGTTTGCCATAGCAGCATAATCATCTTTTGATACACCTTCTGAATAACAAGATGTAATAATATTATATCCTTTTGTTGGGTCTGGGTCTTTCTGAGCACCTTTTACAACATACATGTTTTTAAAGTTATTACCAAGGTCTGCACCAGCACCAGCTTTTATATTATCCCATGCTGGATCGTCTTTAAGTTCTTTTTCACAATAATCAAGAAGTTCATCTTCAATTTTCTTCATTGTAAATGCATCACCAGAAGCAAGTTCTTTTTCATATTTCTTAAGAAGTTCTTTTTTCTTAGGTTCAATTTTCTTGGAAATAAGAAGCATGTCTTCTGAAGAAGTTGTACAAATTACAGTAGAATAATTCATAAATTTCTGACAACATAGAATCCATTGTTTGAATTGTTCTGTTGTTACTCTATCTTCAAGAATTGCAAGAGATAGTTTATCATTAATATCTCCATATGTACCTTTGTTAACAGGTTTATTAATATATCCTATTTCATCAAATATACCAGGATAATCAATACAACCCTTATTAAAAAACCAAGAACCTACAGTAGTAGTGAATTCATTCTTATTATTATGATATGTCTTTGGTGGTACTTTCATCATATCATAAGTATTGAACTTTTTCTTTCCGTTAAATTCTCCAAAGCATTCCATAAAAATACTTGTTTTTAAACAATCTTTACTAGAAAGAGATAGAATATAATCTCTTTCTGAATCTGTAATATATCTAGCTTTTCTTTGTTTAGTAGCCATGTTATATTTCCTCCTTATTATTTTTATTATAAGATAAATGACTATATTTTTCTAATAATTTATTACCTAATGATCTTGTATCTGGTAATATAAATTCATGTGTTTCTTTATCAAATTCAAAATTACAATGTGTTTTCCCTTCGTCTTCTTCAGTATCAATATAATTTTTTGTTTGTTTTAATTCTAATGAGAATAATGAATTGTTAAACATAGATTTCCTCCTTTTATGGTTTAAATTTTATATGATTGTTGAAATACTATATAATTAACAAAATAGCTGTATATTATATAAGTAGAGAGATGGCAACTCTCTAATAATAAAATTAAGGAGGTTTCTATATGCCAATAGAAATTGTTAGCAAGAACAATAATAGTTCGGAACAACCACGATATATTCCTATCGTGGAAGCCAAAATTCCAAAAGAATCATTGGTAAGAGAGAATGATAGTGGGAGAATCATTCCTTCTAAAACATTGGTTATTAATGAACTCAATGTTACAATAACTCAAAACTTTGATGAAGATGTCGATTTTAGAATTGACACAAAACCAGGTATTTTATCAGATAATAAAACAATTCCAGTGTTGGATATTACAGCAAAGGAAGATGTTGAATTTGATGAAAATCTGACTTTACCAAAATTGGAAAGTATAGTCAGACGTTGTGGTATTCTTGATACTTATAGAGAGTATTTTACTAATGATCCAGAGATTGTTATTAATCAATATACTCTTACTATAAGAAAGAGATATAAGTATTTTAATGAATTCAGAGAAGGTATTCTGATAGCTGGTGATATTGTAACTTAAAACAGTATCGTCAACTAATGAATAATAAGAATCAAGGAGGTTCAAAATTATGCAGTCAACAGAAACACAGAATTATGATTTTCTTTATGAAAAGCTGGAAGAATTTTATCAGCTTAAGATTAATGGAAATTATCCATTCAATGTCAAATTAAATGATAAAGGACAACCCTTGTATAAATTTGAAACTTGGATTGAGCCAATTGATTTTGACAAAGAATGCATGAAAGACATTAGTAAGGGAACAGGATTTTATATCACAAAGAAGCAGGATATTAAAAAAGATGTTCGTTCAGAAGATAGTATCTTTTCTTCAAGATATGGTCTTCAGATTGATGATATGACACCTTTTGGAGATATCTATAAGTGTAAGTGTGGTAAGACAATGATGAAGGTAAACAATGGTTTACTTTGTCCTATTTGTCATACTAAGGTAAGATATGTAAGTAATGATTTCAGTATTACTGGATGGCTTGTGTTGGATAATTATACAGTTATTCATCCTAATATGTTTAAGAAATTAATTGCTTTTATCGGTAAAAAGAATCTTGATGCTATCATTAATTTTGATAGTAAGATTAACGAAGATGGATTTACTGTAAAGAAAGATCCATCTAAATCAAATCCGTTTATAGGAATTGGTTTTGAAGAATTCAGAAATAGATTTGATGAAATTATTGAATTCTTCAGAAATAAGGGTAAATCGAATGCTAATAAAATGGCTTATTATGAAGATATTATGAGATATAAGTCAATTGTATTTACACATTCTTTGCCTGTATATACTTCTCAGTTAAGACCGTTTTCTATTAAACAGAATAGATTTAACTTTGAAGGAAATAATGCATTGTATAATGTAATTGCTGGATTAGTTGCAAAACTTAATAAAGCAAAGATTTATGCAAGAGGTAGAAAGAAACCAACAAATCAAATTCTCTATGATATTCAAATGAAATATATGGAGATTTATGCAGACCTTGAAAAGGTTATTGCACAGAAGAAAGGTTATATCCGTTCTTTAAATGGTGGTCGTTGTAATTTCACTGCAAGAAATGTAATTATTCCAGACCCAGATTTAAGAATTGATGAAATTATTCTTCCTTATCCTACTTTGGTTGAATTGATGTCTTTGACGATTATAAATATTTTAACAAAGACATATAGTCCTTCTGAAGCTTATAGAATTTGGGATGAATCAAGAATTGAATATAATCCTGTAATTGCTGATTTAATTCAGGATATTATCAATAACCAATATGTTGGTGTAATCTTGAATCGAAATCCATCTATTTCACCAGCGTCTATTATTCAATTACACGTTGTAGGTGTTACTAAAGATGACACTTATAGTTGTCATGTACCACATGAAATTTTGAAATCAATGGGTGCTGACTTTGATGGTGATACTCTAAACATTATGCTTATCATTAATGATGAATTCTTACTCAATGCTGCTAAGTTATTCAATCCAAGACTTAGTATGCAGGTATCATATAATGATGGTATGTTTAATGAAAGAATGGCACTTCAGACAGATACAATGATTTGTATTAATTCTTTCACTCAGTTAGGAATTGATGAAATAACTGATGAAGAATATGATATGATTTATGCTTGTCAGAATTGTGTTTGTTAATTAAATTAAAAGAAAGGGTCACTCAGGAATTCTATGTTCCTGAGTGATTTTATGGTGATTTGATATGCTAATTAAACAGATTTATAATTTACATTTGAATGATATTAGAAATATTACAGTTCATTTTGAAAATGAATATGACTTTATCATTCAGATATGTGGTTTCAATTCTTCAAAATTGTTTCATTTTGTTAAACACTTGAATGAATTGAAAAAAGAAAATTGGAATAAGAATACAAAAAAGATTTGTATTCCAATGAGAAAATCCCATTCTTCTATAGATGCAATTATTCTTAATGCAAGACAATTAAGACTTGAGGTCAATAGTAGATATGGAGTCATTAGTGAACTCAAACTTAATAAGTAACAAAAGACGGGTAGTCAAATTGACTACCCGTTTTATTTTTTTATTAATAATATAAATAATAAGTGACATCAATTCCTTTAGAATAATCAATGAGAGCTTCATTAGGGAAATTGAATCTAGTAAATGGTCTTATATCAGCATATTCAAGAATACCATTTGGATTTAAATATGGTATTGCTGTACAAAGAGAAATAGTATTAATCTTGGAATCATTTGTTCCTACATTACGATTAAAATATTCTCTACAATCAGATGCAGTTACACTCATTTTAAGCTGAACAACAACTTCTGCTTCAGATGCACGTTTATCTTTCCAAACGTCATCTACATTTACTAAGTCTGTACTATCATCTGCATATCTACGAATAAGCTTAGGATTTTCATCAAATGTTTTAAAGAAGTATCCGATTGCATTATTGATATGAGTACGTCCAAAATATTGCTTTCTATAAGAACTCTGTAAATCAGCATCCATTGTTCTATATTTAAATGGAATTAAACAAGTAGAATCTGCTACATTATCATTTGTATATGTATTGTCTCCACCAGTACCATCATTATAATCATAGTAACCATAAGGAGCAATCCATTTTGTGTTATGTACTTTAAATACTCTAGAAGCTTCTATACCACAACCATCAATACCAACACACCATAGACAAACACGACGTGCAAAATGTCTATATAGTCTATGTGCTGGTTTACTACTAATCTGAAGATTATTAAATACACTAAGCATACTATCTGTACCATTTTCTCCAGTATAGAAATTAAATTTATTCTTAGAAAAATCATCTGGATTTAATGGAATTTGAGTAGAAGAGTTTGTCATAAATGGTTTTCCACTATTACTAAAAGCCATATCATAACTTGGAATAGAATCTAGAAAATCATAATTGTCATCACCAACAAAACTATCATAATCAAAATCTTTAATTGCATTAAATTCAGAACCAGATACAATTACTTTATTATGACCACGGAATAATACTTTACCACTATCTAATTCTTTAAGGATAATATTAGTACCTTTAATAGAAGCACTATCACCTTTAAGAATACTATTTTTTCCACCATTATTATCAAATATTGTAAATTTTTTATTCATATTATAACCTCGCTTTCTTACGGTAATAAAATATTTCCATTTGAATCTGTTTGAACATCACCAGTATAATATACTATATTCATTTCAACTTTTTCACCAGGACTAATTTTATCTTTAAAGTTTAGTTTTGACGTTAAAATTGGATAATCAAAATTATGACCATACATCTTTTCACCAAAACCAAAATCAATTTTATAAGGTTCAAAAATTATTTCTTCTAATTCTACTTTTTCTCCAACTTTTATAGGATCTTTATATTCAGTATGATTTAAGAAATATTTATAATCTTTTGGTCTAATCTTTTCCATAAGATTATCATACTTACTTGTAAAATACATATCATCTATAATATGTACATGGTTATTAAATGGATCATCTATAACATAACTTACAGTAGTATCTAATATCTGTGTTTTCCATGATTTGAAAAATACTACCATCTTCATTATATAATTTTGTATGTTTTGAATATTAGCTGTTGGAATAAGATTGAAGATATATCTCCATTCGCTCTTGTCAAAATACTTTTCTAAAGCAACTACAATTAATTCACATATAGCTTCTATTCTTTTTTTCTTATCATCTGATGGGGTATATCTAATAATTTTATTATTCTCATCAGTAACTGGAATATCTTTATAGTTATATTTCAAATCAATTAAATGACTATATAAACTAGGATTACGATATTGTAAGAAATCATAATAGTTTTCAGCTATCTTACGTTTTATTACAATTTCTGTTTCTCCTTCTTTTGGTTCTTCATCTTTTGGACGTTTGATAATATTTCCATCTTTATCAATATAGAATTTGTTTTTATCTAAGATAGGATATCCATCATCATCTAAATCAATAGGAATACATAATTCTGGATTATCTTTGCTAACCAAACAAGTACTAGTTTCTATTTTAAAATCAAATACATAATCTTCAGATGCTGGTACCATGTAGTATTTTCTTGGGAAATTATTATTTAATTCTTCGTTCATAATATATTCTTTTTTACCAGTCTGTTTATAAACTCTTATATTATATAGACATTCAAATTTATCAGTTATAGAACCAATAGGCTTATCATAATACTTTTCATTAACATACCAACAGTTTGTAAAATCAGCATTGTGTTTTAATCTATATACTTCATTAGCAGAGACATCTACACCATTTTCTACTTTATGCCCATAGAATAATGGGAATCCTTCTTCATCATAAAAGTATTTTTGTTTTGTTTGAATATAGTATAATTCTCCAGTTTTTTCATCTGTATAAACGGGATTATTATTTTCATCTATTAAACCATAATAATCATGATTCATTTTTGTTTCCATAAATGAATCAAATAATACTTTATAAATATCATACATACGTTTTGATTCAGCATGTCTCATCATATATGTAAGATGATTATATAGGTTTGTATTAGAATAATATATTTTCTTGAGCATATTGATTCTTTCTAAATCAGAAGTTGCTTCATCAAGATGATTTAATATTTCTGTAGTAAGCCAAAGACCATGAGAATTGTTATCATCAGATGGATATTGAGTTGGCTCCCAAGCAATATTAATAGTACTTATTTTACCATTTGTATCTATAATTGGATGATTCTTAAGATTATAATTCCATATATCAGACTTACCAAAATCAAGATCTAATTTCATAGAAGTAATACAATCATCTTTACACTGTTCATATCTACCACTTAGAAAAGCACCGACTTCAGGATTTGGAATGTAATGTTCATTATCAAGGTATTCTGCTCTCTTGTTTATAGGATCATTATTTGGTTTGTTTTCTTCATCAGGATAATAGAATATAGGATCTCCATTTTTATTATATCCATATATAGGTTTACCGAAATATTCTATAACAGGTTTTAGTTCTCCTGTTTTTGAATCATATATTGTCCCATATAATTTAGAATCTTCAAATAATTCAGTTAGCCATCCTTGTTTCATATGTGACATTCCATATCCTTCATTTGTAATAGTTTCACCATATTCATTTACATATGTATATTCGTGAATTTCATTAAGATAATTATTATTAATGAAATGTCTATTTTCAAGATAATTATAAATATCTGTCCAATCGTTATCAAAATTGAATCCATTAATGTACATATTCTTTTCCATATCAGATGCTATATTATCTGGTTCTACACCATTGTATATAAAGTTAAGTGCAATAGCAAAGGTTAATAGATCATTTAATTTTACTTTAGAAGGAGATATATCTGGATCAACTTCAACCATTAATAATTCTTCATCCAAATGCTTATCATATAGCATATTCATAAAATAACTTACCTGATATGACATTTTAACTAAATCAATAGAAGCTTCTACAGCTATATATTTTGTACGTTCAATAGTAAATTCTTTATTTAAAATATCTTGTTTCTTAGATCTATGTAATTGGTCACGTTCTTCATCACTAAGAATATCAAATGTAGAAACGCCATCCCAGAATGGATCTGCTAAAGTAATTGAATCATAACTTCTTCTCATATCTTTACGTTCTAACATTTTATGGGCATTAGGATCTAAGATAGGAACTTTTAGAAAACATAAATCATAATTCTTTCTAAAGAATTCTTTACCAATCATATCTTCTGTAATAATTTCATAAATATATGCTGATGTATAAATTGGAATATTTGCATCTTTTGTTGTATCAATAATATCACCAAGTTGTATTTCATCAAGTGTCTTACCTGTTTTAGATACAGCTGTCTCAATATCTATCCAACCTACATATCTAGGAGTTGGGTTATTTAAAGCATCGTAAGCCATATCATCGAATACAGCTTCTACATATACTTTAGCTGCAATACAATAATTCTTTCTAAATAAAGCAGTATATTTTTCATATAAATCACCTAATACATAAGGTAATGCTGAAAAACTACCATAAGAATTAAATATATAACATGTATTGTCAGAAAGATAATCTTCTAATGTTTTTTCTTCATCATTAGAAGATTCACGAGTTTTCTTTTCTTTATATCCATACCAAGTCATAAAAGGAATAGTATGATTCAATAAATATTTATCTGTTGAATTTACATATTCATCATAATCAATACCATTTTGAATACAGTACTTTTCTGTAATAAGTGTATCTTCATTATAGAATCTTTCATTTAATTCAACATCAGTAATATTATCAAAATCTATATTATCATAATTAAATATACCTAAGATATCATATATTCTATATTTTATTCTTTTTACATGGAATTGATTTAGTGCAAAATTTTTATCATTCTTAGTTTCTTCATCGAAAGCAAACTTTATTACATTAGAAAGATATAATTTAAATTTATTTAAAAATGTATTTCTTTCAGACATATATCTAGTAGAGTTTGTAAAGTTTTTATTATATCTATCTATACCAAACCAAGGTAAATCATTATTAGGACCTTTTGCAATATTATCAAGGAAATCACATATAAAACTATTAGATATTTGTGTACCTGTTTCTAATAATTGTAAACTATCAGCAAACTTACCAGCGATTGGTTGATAATTATTGATTTCTATAACTCTATTATCTACTGTATCTGGAATTTCAGGATCAATTAAAGAATATCCATAAACATATCTTCTAATAAAATTATCTTTGATAATCTGATTAGTTTTTTCATCTACAGTTACGTTTGTATCATCTTCATAATATGGTACACTTGTAAGAGGTACTTTATTATTTGATATATCTTGAGGTCGTCCAAGATAATAAATTAAACCTGTGTTATATTTTGGATTGATATCATCTTTTGTATAATATTGAAAATCTTCTCGATTAATTCTTTTGGTTTTCATTAGATAATAAGTAAATACTGTAATAGTATCATCATCAAATAATTCAAGAATATCTGTAATATTTCTATGTGATGATTTATATTTTAATAAAGTATTTACATTCTTTATTATGCGAATTTGATATTTTACTGGTATTTCTTTATAGTAAGCAATCCCATAAGATTCAAATAAATAACGAATTGTTCTAGAATCAAATACATCTTTATTAATAATGTATTCTTGAACTTCAGATATCATATCTACCATTGTTTGAATGATAATTAAGATTTGAATAAACGCATCATAATGATAAGACATAAATCTATATGCTTCAGAGTATACTGTAGACATTGTATATTTTCTATTTCTGTCATATATTCTTTTAAATTTATTTTCAATAATATCAAATGTATTTAATTTAGGAAGATAAAGGAGAGAAAAATTAACTGCTTTACGTGCAGTATAGAAATCTATTCTTTTATCACCTAGATGATAAATATACTGATAATGAGAATCTTCACTGTAATCGGATTTAATTTGGTCTAAAGTACCATCTGATTCTAATACAGAAAGTTCTTCTTCAGATAATTCATGTAAATATACTCCTTCATACCCTTCTTTATATTCTCCCATATCTATAAAGTATCTTCTATATAAGTCTGGTATTACATACGCTATACCAATATCTTCATAGATTCCACTATCTGTACCAGTTGCTACAAAATATGCTTTTTCATCATTCAAAGTATATGCTGGTGGTAAACCATTAAGCATTCTATAATAGCTATTCCATTCCATATAAGTATCTTCACTAAAAGGACCATCTTTAGATTCTTTCCAATACCCTTCTTTATACTTTATTAATTTTGCTGCTTCTATTGATGAACGAGCATCTTCGTAATGTAATGATTGGTTTTCATTTTTTACAACAGCATTCATTCCAAGAATTTTAACACAATTAACAATAAGATCAATATATGGATTATCAGTATATTTCATATCAAATTCATAATTATATCTACCCAATATTTTCTCCTCCTTTCATCAAAAAATAAAAAGTTTATAATGCAGTTTTATTATGTTCTATAACAAAATTTGTTACTTTAAAATATACTCGCTTTGCAATAATATCAAATATAGCTTCTTCATTATAATATAATGATAACTGTTTCATCATTACAGGAGATATTCTATCACTTACAAGTGTACAAATATCTTTACTAATTTGAATTTCTTCATTCTCTTTAATGTACCAATCTGTTTTATAAATAAGATTCATTAAAGAATATTCTTGGAAACAACTTTCAATAACAGTATCAAGTCTGGTTTCTATATCGCTAGATACATTTAAATGAATATCAATATCATACTGTTTTAGTTGTAATTCTTCATATTTAAAATTTATCCATTTATTGAATAATCTAGATATTACAATTTCAGATGTTATTACTAATATCAGAATTATTCCAATAATAATAAGGGTTTGTAGATTCAATCTTGTGTAAAGTACTTCCATAATTCTTTTCACTCCAGTTCTGTATTTCATTTGCCAATGTTAAAAGTTCATTATCATTAGATTCCTTTTCTCTAGAAGCAAGTCTAATATAATATAAAAGTTTTGTACATATTTCAGGTGTAATACCATTATAATATTTCTTAATTAATTCAGTCCATTTTCCAAATATCTGATTTGGATGTACATAAAATAATTCATCATTATGATATAACTGATGTACAGTTTTACTCATCATAATAATTGGAACTCTATTCTGTTTATGTTCTTCTCTTAAAGCACCTACAATATGAAATGTAGATACATAACCATATGTATTAATATAATGCTCAGCAATCATTAAAGCTACATCAAATATAGTTAATATAACATGATTCATTTCCAAATCAGCCATATCTGAATTTATATTATGAAGAAAAGAACAATGGTCTAATCCTAATGACATAAGATGTGCTTTATATGCTTTATAAAATCTACTATGTCTAAATTGAGAAATAGCATTATTAATAAACCTAGCATAACTATCGATATCTGCTAGAGTTTCTTTTGTTTGCATAAGGCTTATTTCATATACTGAACTAGGACTTCTAAGGGTAGGATTTCCGTTATTTAAATAACTAATTATATCAGGGAAATCTTTTCCATTTAATTCTATATCCATATATATACCTCCTTTTAAATAGCATTTACTAAATAGTTGACCATATTAAAACTGTAGAGATTATAAGATTTGTAAAACTATATAATTTCATATATATATAATATAAGTGAATAGGAGATAGTAATAAAGACTATCCTTAGAAAAACTATTCAGGTCTGGATGCTCGGAGACCTTTATAAAATGAGCAGCTCATATATTAATATCATTATTAGATAAGGAACAGTCTATAATGATAAAACCTATGTTCCAGAAAACTTTTTGGAGGAAATAATTATGAACACATATACAGTTGTAACTACTTGGATCGCTGGTTTCCCTATGCAGACACTTTACATTGATGGTGTAGTAAGCCATATCAATGGTTGTGAATTAAAATCTCACAAGTATAATAACTTCGCTGAAAGAACAGTAGAAGTTATCAATACTAATGAAGTTAAAAATACAGTAACTTCATTAGCATTAATCAAAGCTCTTAAGCAGAATGCAAGAGCCTATGGTAAAAGACGCAACAAGTAAAAAATAATAAGACGGGACTCTACATCCCGTCTTATTTTTTATTTAATATCTGAAACTTTTACCCAACCAGATACATATGTACCAGCAGGAGTTTTACCTACATTACTTGAAGAATTAGTAATTCTAATTCTTCCATTAGAAACTTCACTATTGTAAATATAGTATGTTCCTGATTTCTTAGAAGAGTACTTGGCAGCTGTTGCAGAAGCATACAATTCAACACTCTTTAAATTTACTTTACTTCCAGTAGATAAAGAATTAGTTGATGTACCTTTAACAACAGACACATCTACCCAACCAGATACATATGTACCAGCAGGAGTTTTACCTACATTACTTGAAGAA